>ERZ859967.455-NODE-455-length-22456-cov-3.109281_pt1 | contig 22456 bp, 15 predicted proteins | sample MGYA00510115_ERZ859967 | MGnify/ENA primary metagenome ERZ859967 (study PRJEB30046, sample SAMN00715171) | human gut metagenome | study: EMG produced TPA metagenomics assembly of the A metagenome-wide association study of gut microbiota in type 2...
AGTGCGAACATAAAAACAGTTTCATCAATATTCTCCTTTATAAATTTCGATTTGTATAACAGTAGTCTAACACACGTTGTTTAAAAATACTACAGCCAAGCCAATGTCTGTAATTTGCCCTAAAATTTCATTTTATGGAATTTGGACTACTTGATTTTCTAATTGCATACGCAATTCGTGAAATGTATAATTATACTGTTGATACATCAGACACACAAATGTAAATAGGGACAAAATCAATAAATCGCACCACCCGTGAGAAAAGCGGTAAAGCAAATCCCATATAATAAAGCTGATGCAAAACACAGCAATTGATACAACAGTTTGTGTTTATTAAGTAATGCGGCGGTAAAGAAAAAAAGAGGAAGTGCATTCAGCATATACCGCCCACCACTGATCAGAAATGTGACAGAGTAATTGATCAGGGTATAGACCAGGAGATAGGCACTGTATTTCAGCGGCTGGGTCCGGAGAGAATAGAGAAGCAGTGCAGCAGCCACAACGAACAGAATCAGTTCAGGATACCATATGAGAAGCGTGGTATCAGAGACCTGACCGGAAATATAACGCATAATTTCCGCTACACAATTTGTGAACCAGGTAGTGGTGTGATACCAGTGATTCTTCTGATAAACAGTGAACTGAAAAGCATTGCCGGTGATCTGATAATTAAGCCCTAAGTACACAAGGTTCCCGATGGGAATCAGAAACAGCCAGACGGCCTCTGTAAAAAAGTATTTCAGAAAGCCCTTGAACTGCCCCTCCTGAATCATCCGAATTAGTTGAGAAGATATTAGAAATTCAACTATACCGACGCCTAAAAGGATAACACCCTGAATACGACAGAGGGATGCTAAAAGCCCAATCAGCCCCACAATCAGCCATTTATGCCTGCGGATATAGAAAAAACCCGCAGAAATCAGACAGAAAAACAAGCTCTCTGTCATGATTCCTCCGAAGAAAAAAGAAAACGGGTATAACAATAACAAAGTCAATGATTTCTCGGCAATGGAAGCTCCGTATTCCTCCTTTACAGCACCATAGAAAAAGACACAGCCCACACAAAAAGAAATGATGGAAACAGCAAATGCAGCCACCGCATAACTGTTCACAAAAAAGTGAAAGAAGCGGATGAACCAGGGATATAACGGGAAGAAGACGAGAAATAGATGTTCTTCTCTGCCAGACCATTCCGTTACTTCTGTGCAATTGACATATCCTTTTTCCGCGAGATCAAGATAATGCTGGGCATCAGATTTATTCCACAGATTGAAAAAATCATTCCAGGAAAATGCAGCTGCATGTGATAAAAAATCTGATTGCACCAAATAGATAAGCACACTTGCAAAATATATCAGTACACGGATCAGAAAAGCCAAAAACAGAATCCGGAGAACGTCTTTTTTCGTCAGACCTTCTCCTTTATAGTCTGTTGTATTTTGAAAAAATCGAGAAACTCTGTATTTTTCCGGAACATCCATTTCAACAAAAAAGCGAACAAACCATATTCCTATAAATAAAATGAAGATGGTATTCAGAAGAATGGTCATAATAGTCTCTTGCCTTTCATTTAACCCGAGATCAATACCCAGGTCGGCCTCCAACGTAAGTATTTTATTACAAAATCCACATCCACCGGCTGTCCGGACAATACCGGTAAGAACAGCGGGAACAGGGCAACCCCCCCCGCGGCGAAAGCGCCCCAGCCGATAACAAAGGCGCGGTCGGATACATGTTTTTTCAACTGCATCAGGCTGTACACGATCATCAGCACTACAAAAGGAACACTGGGGAAATAGTGGTAGATGAAAGTGATCCTGGTGACAAAGAACCAGGGCAGGTACTGCGCCAGGTAGCCGACTGCCAAGAAAGCAGCTGTTGCATATTCTCTGTGGGACAGGGTAATTGCAGTATCTGTGGAGCTCTCTGTTTTTGTGTGTCTTGTCAGAGAACAGAGAAACGCATTATTGCGAATTAACAGGTACAGGATGTAAATAAATGCCGGAATACCGATCCACCATACAACAGGATTGCCGAAAGCGCTGATCCCCTCTTTGATTGCATCGGTCACATATCCCGAATAATACCAGATCGGACGTACCATGGTCGGCCACTCATACCAGGAGGAAGAGTAGGGATGTGTCGCCTCCAGGCCACTGTGGTAATTGAACATGGAAGTCTGGTTCGCCAGCATACGGTCAAGCAGGCCGGGATGAGCAGTATTCACAAACGGCAGGTAGGACAGCAGATAGATCACTACCGGGATCAATACGAAAAAGGTCAGACAGAAATCGATGGTCTTGATCGTATCGTTAGGGAAATTCTTCACTATGTATTTATGATCGATACCGTTTGTGCTTTTGCCGGGATGTGCTTTGGCGTAAAGGTATTCCCGGTAGCGCCGCAGCAAGTGCGCGAAAAACAGCAGTGCCAGACCACATCCGGCATAGACACCGGTCCATTTGCTGGCAATGCCAAGCCCCATGCAGACACCACACAATCCTAATGGAAGGAAGGTCTTATGTAGTGGCGTGTCATAGAAACTCATGCTGCAATAGCTATACATAAAATAATACATGGCAATCACGAAGAACGTAATATAGACATCAATCGTTGCAATTCTCGTCTGTGTAAAATGCATAAAATCAAAGGCAAACAGGAAGCAGGCGAGAGCCGCTGCGGGAGTATTACCGGTCATTTTCTTCCCCAGCAGATAGAGGAAGGGCAGCATGGCGATGCCAAATAAAGTACCCATGATCCGCCAGCCGAAGGGATTCATCCCGAAAATAGCGATACCCACAGAAATCAGAATTTTGCCCAGAGGCGGATGCGTATTTTCATAAGTGGGCAGTCCGTGGAGGAATTCATAAGCCGTACGGGCATGATAGATCTCATCGAAATACATACTGTTACGGAAAGAATAGCGTTCCGGGTAGCAATCGCTCTCATCGAACAAAGTCTCGTAAGCAGAGGCATTCACAGGGCGCAGGATTTCACCGTCCGCATCCGTGAAGACCAGCTCGATCAGAGACGCATCCGTATCGGTCAGTGTGAGACGCAGGCAGCGGGCGTCGGTTACGCCTGCTGTCTGCGTCAGATCTTCCAGAGACACATCCTGCCAGGTGAAGACATTATTCAGAATGATCTCGCCCAGATACGTCCAGTCCTCGGCCTTTGAGCTACGGACTTCAGCCGTAAAATGCCGCTGATGCCAGGGCGCGATGTAACTTGCCAGGGTAACGGGAGCTGTATTTTCCGGAAATTCCAGTTCAATGACCTGATTCTGTGTCATATCGTAGGTTGTCTCGGGAGCCTTGCGGTCGCCCAGGTCATAGAGTGCAAAAAAGCTGTAGAGAGCACAGATTGTCAGCAACAGACACAGGTCTGCTCTCGTGAAGCGCAGACGTTTTTCGGAAGGCGTGGGTTCTAAAGGAGACAGAAAATGTTCCCGGAACAGCTGCCACAGTCCGGTGCCGGAGGCTGTAGAAGAACTGCGGTTTGCTCCGGCATGCCCTTTTGCGCCGGCAGCAACAGGTACCGCTTCTCCATGGACATAATATTTCCAGATGATTTTGTAGAAATCATACAGACAATATAACATGCCTGCGGATACCAGTAGAATTATGGGAGCCTTGCGGTCATAGTTCTGCGGATCGTAATGGTACAGCACGTTGGCAGTGTTGTAGAAATGCAGCGCGGCGAAACCGGCATAACATTTCCACAGGGAGCCGGCGGGTTTATAAAGACAGCAGAACAGCAGCAGTGCAAGTCCCGGATATAGATAGCGTTCGTGCATTCTGACAGAAAACAGGAACATAGTCAGAATGATAAAAGCACCCAGGCAAAAATAGCGTGAAGGTTCTTTTCGGCAACGCAAGGCAATCAGAAAAGTAAAAAGAACGATCAGCACAATGGCAATGGATCCCCAGGTTCGGCAGGGAAGGAACAGAAAGATCGTGTTCTGGTCCACCCAGTTCATGCCTAACAGCCCCCAGAAATTATAGGCATTAACCGCCGCATATTCATAGGAACCCAGCGTGGAAGTATACTGCGAGGTGGCGGCATCCAGACCGAAGGGAACGCACAACAGAAGCATGCCGCAGATCACAGCCAGACCGCCACACAGATTATAAAAGAATTTCCTCCAGGAAAAATCCTGCAAAAATATATGATCCAAAATGCCGACCAGAAGGACGGGAGTGAAGATCAGTGTCTGCGGCTTTAACAGAACTCCAATACCGTAGATCGCATAAGCCGGAAGCATTTTGCCGTCCATAAGAAACAGGCACATCAGGATCACCACCAGGGTGTGAACGGAATCCACCTGCCCCCAGCAGGAAGAATTCAGGATGATTGCCGGCTGGAATAGGTAAGCACAAGCTACACATACAGATTGTATTTCGGAAAAATGCAGTCTTTTTGTCGCCTCTCTGTAGAGCAGATAGCCGCAGGCCATGTCGCACAGAATAGCAGGCAGCTTTAACAGCATGATATGCAGGCTGGAATAATAAGGGATCCCAAGCAGGGAACGCAGCGCCCCGATGAGATACAGGACATACATGAATCCAGGCGGATAATCGGTAAAAGTCTCCGCGTAATAGAATGCCCCGGGACCTACGGTGAAGATCCGGTCAGCCCACGCAGCAAAACAGGCAATATCATTGCCGAAACCGTGGGTGGTATAAGCAAGGATCAGACGAAGCAGCAGGGCAGCCCCGAAAATGATCCAGACGAACCGGGTAATGTTTTGGAATTTACATTTGTCTTCCTCTTTTTGGAAACCGGTATAGCAGACACCGCACAGAAGCAGTGAAAGGATAGCAAAAAAATGTATCATAAGATATGATTCCCCCCAATATTTTTATGATCACAACTTAAAAATATCAAAAAATGAGTCTTTCGTAAAGACGAATACTTAAAAATAAGTTATAATCATTAGTAAATTCAGACAGATGCAAAAAGGGGACAAACATGAAGAATAAGAAAGTGGAAAATATCATCACAGCAATACTGGCGGCAGCAGTTCTGATCACCGGTGGGATGAGTCTGTATTCCTATCTGTCGGAGCAAAAGGCGAAAAGCGAATATGATGCCATCAGGCAGGAGGTAGTGGTGGAAGAGCCTAAGGTGGAGGAGACAGAAGAAGTACAGGTGAAAAACTACCCCGATCTGCAGATTGATTTTGCAAATCTCAAGAAGACCAACCCGGATTTCAGAGGCTGGCTTTATTTTCCGGCACTTGACATCAGCTATCCGGTGGTACAGGGCGACGACAATAATTATTATCTGAAGCATTCCTTTGAGGGAGAAAGTGTAAATGCCGGATGTATTTTCATGGATTGTGAGGCTTCGGCGGACTGGTCGGACCGGAACACCTTCGTCTTCGGACATAATATGCGGGATGAGAGCATGTTCGGTAGTTTTAAAAATCTGTTGAAGGGGACGGTAAACTGTAAGGAGGATCCGTATTTTTATATCTATACGGAAGATAAGGTCTATATTTATGAAATCTTTGCTTATTACGAGACCAGAAGCACCAGCGACCGCTTCGCAACCTTTACCTCGGATGCTTCCTATGACGATTACGTGCAGTGGGCGACGGAACATTCCCTGTATGCCTCGGATGCGGACTTAAGCGCCAGAGGGAACATTGTGTCGCTGTCTACCTGCTATGGTTCCGCAGGCACGAAGCGGAGAGCACTGCTCCATGGAGTACTGACAGAAACGGCCGCTTATTAGGACATTGGTACCACAAATGGACAACCAGAGAACAAAAATAAGCAATAAATCACAAATTAAATAAAAAATCTGAACCTTTTTTATGAGACCTATAGTCTTAATAGATGTAAAGAAGAACGAAAACGTTTAAGTGCGTTGGGAGTAACACATGGGGTTTCATATAAGGGAGAAATCAGATGAGCAGACTTAGTAAGTATGTAAAAGAAAAAATCGTAAAGGTTCTGGTGGCAGCGCTGGTAGTGGGAACTGTCGCAGGGAACGGAACACTTACGGTACAGGCAGAGGAAGCGGCTACAGTAGTAGGGGAAGAGTCTGTATCCGGTGGTGACGCTGTTGTGAAAGAAAATGTAGTAGCTGATCCGGAGGTAACACCGGAAGCAACGACGATGGTTACACCGGAAGAGGCAGCAGGTGCAGGTCTTATCATGCCGCTGACAATGAATTTATGTGCGGAAGCAAATGAGACAGTAAATGCGGTGACTGTGGATATTGCTGGAGTTTTAGGAGCTGCCAATGGCTATGGAATTTTTGTAGAGGGAATTACGGAGCAGAGCGGTGACAGTGAAGCTAATATCTGCACAGGCAGTTTGAAATATTATAATAACATTGGCTATACAGGAAAAGGTACTATTTATGTAGATGGTGAATATACAGGTTCAGGCTCCAATATTAGATGTTCTAATCTGATTCTAAAATCAGCTTCTTTTGAGCAAAGAGGTAATCAATGGTTTGTAAATGGAGTTTATGTAGGAACCACTGAGCAGATTGGAAAAATTGAAAGAGGTCAGTTCGATCTGGCAGGAGCATTTACAGCTATTCGTACAAATGCTGAAAACTTGCATGCAATGGGAACGGAATTGAGTTCTAATGAGGTTTCCTTGAATGATGGACAGAATATTTTTCGCGTAAATGGAATTTCGGATTTTGAACCTAAAGTAGCTGTGGAAAACGGTAAAACGGTTGTATTTAATATAACACCTGATGGTAATAATTTTAAGTTGGTAGGACAGAGCACATCTGGCATTGATAATTACCCGGAAGCAGATAATGCAAATTTGTTAGTGTATAATTTTGGAACATATGATGGAACTATTACTTTATCTACTACAAGAGGAACGATTCTTGCACCATGTGCTAAGGTGATTCTCGAAGCAGGAAATAATTCAGGTAGAATTGTAGCTGCAAATTTGCAAACGCAAGCAGAGTGTCACTTTAGTGGAAATGAGTGGCATCCCAGTGAAGAGCCTACGCCGACCGTGACACCGACACCTACGCCGACCGTGACACCGACGCCTACGCCGACCGTGACACCAACGGCAACACCTACGGCAACACCAACGGCAACGCCTACGGCAACACCTACGGCAACGCCGTCGACAACTCCTGACAACAACCCGACACCTACTCCGACTCCGGGCGCTCCGGATACGACGCCAACCCCGGATGATCCCGGCACCCCTGACGATCCCGGTACCCCTGCGGATCCTGTAACACCCGAGACACCGCAGGTACTTGGTGCGAGACGCCGCAGAATGGTGACGATCGAGGATGATCCGACACCTTTGGCAGATAAAGCAGTCCTCGGAGCATCGAGACGGCCGCAGACCGGCGACGCTTCCGATGCATGGAATCTTGGTTTTGCCTTATCCTTGACAGGTCTGGGAGCATGGCTTGTCATTAGGCGGAAAGAACATTAACGGATTCGGATATCTCAAGGACCGGTTTTGAAAAAATCCCAAAGCTGGTCCTTTTTACCGGATACAGCAGTCTTTCTATATTAGAGATGAAAAATATCGGTAATTAATGAGGAATTTGAAAGGAAACGGGGAAATGAAATTTAGAAAGATCGCACGGATCAGACTGGTAAAGGCTCTGGCAGTGACATTACTGATCAGCAGCGTGGCAAATACCGGATTGACGGTAAAGGCAGAGGAACTACCGGCAGCTAACGGAGCCGTAACCACAGCCAGTGGAAATGACATCGAGACTGTGAGCACAACCAGTGGAAACGACATCGAGACTGTGACCGCAGCCGGTGGAAATGATAGCGCAGCAGTTATCAGGGAGAATACAGAAGGGATTCCGATTGCAGAAGCCAAATCGGAATATCCCGCCATTGACACGGTCATTTTAGCCGGAGGCAGAATGGCAAAATGGCTTGGCGGACAGTCAGCAACCAGGTGGGTAGACACTAATAATTACAAACCTGCTAACAGTGACTTTTCCCTGCTGAACGGACATAAGATGACACTGGACGATGCGGCAACCTTTTATCAGCTGTCTACATTCAATACAGGAGTAGACAAAAACGGAGCAGTAAGCGGAAGTAATGGAGCTGAGTGGCAGTGTGTCGGCTTTGTCGCTTTCGATGCAAAACGATATACCAATGACAAGCCGGCAGATCTGTTGCATTATGTTTATTACAGCGGAGACAGTGAAGACACTTCCTATTACAAGGAGAACTGTGGAAAGTCACTGGAAGATGTAAAACAATATATTGGTGTCAACAACGGTATCCTGTACGGAGAAGCAGTAACGAATAAGTTTATGGAGCAGTTGCTCGAGGCTGGTCGTGTTCGCAAGGAAGTCACAATTGCCACAGTATGGTATGTGACCACACCGACCGAAACCTGGACGAACTATAACGGATATGATTACAAGATTCCCGGGGTATCCGCAGTAGACTATTACAGCTATTCCGCAGGGACAGTAACTTTTGAGGAGAATGCTGAAGGTGCAGTATTTCACTACGCATCCGAAGGAGTGACCATTACCACCACACCGGCGCTGGTACAGTACAGGGAAGACGGTACCGGAAGAGTAACCTACGACAATGCTACGATCACTATTACGATCCACAGCGGTGCACCCGACAATGTGAAGATCAATCTGTCCGATGCCATCGGCTATCTTAACGATACGGTGACGGGAGAGAATGCGGCAGAGCCCGGAGATACCCTGTATTATACTTTGAAGATTGTAAATCAGAGTAACAAGGATTATCAGTACAGTCCAAAGACGGCTATGATCGGTACGATTTCGGCAAGGGCTCCCAAGGCGGGAGAGGAAGTGACGATTCTTTCCCATGGATTTGAAGGTTATGAGATTGGAGAGACCGGAGAGTTCTGTACTCTGCCACGTAGAATCCTGAATGCTCCGCTGAGAGATCTTGGGATCACGGAAGGAAAGGTTACGGATGCAGTCGTCGGAGCAGCCCTTTTGAAAAAAGGATACGGTGCTGAGAACAGTGAACCGGAGAAAATCACAAAAACTTATCTGGCACAGTACTATTTAGACTGGTTCAACAACACTTCCCGTAAGGAAGGGAACAAGGTTTATTGTCTGGCAGATCTTACGGCAGAAGAGTTCGCAATACTGACCAATGGTACGGCAGATACTACGGTATTAGAGAGCTGTCTCGCAGTAGCAGACGCTTTGTATTATACAGCATATCATAATGTATATACATTTGATGGCAAGGGTCTGTATGACCGGATGCTGGAAAACGGAAGAGATGGTTCCTACGCGGATACATTGGTAACGTCTCTGTTAAGCACCGGTGGGGCGAAGATCACCAGTCAGTTTGACGGCGAACTTGCCAATAATGGTTATCAGATGACCAGGTATGGCTTTGGAATGCAGTTTGAACTATATTGTGAGACGACAGTGATTCCGAGTCCGACTCCCAGTACCACACCGGAGCCGACTCCGACACCTGCTCCGAGTACTACACCGTCGCCGGATACCACACCGGCACCCAGCACTACCCCGGCTCCATCTACGCCGGATACTCCGGATCGCCCAGAGACACCGCAGGTACTGGGCGCGAGACGTCAGAGAGTTGTAAGTATCACCGATGATCCTACACCGTTAGCTGATAAAGCGGTCCTGGGAGCTTCAAGGAGACCTAAGACCGGCGATGCTTCCGATGCATGGAATCTTGGTTTTGCCTTGTCCTTGACAGGCCTGGGAGCATGGCTTATCCTTAAGAAGAAGCAATAAGAACAGTAATGACATATAGTTACCATAAATTCATGAAAGAGGGTAAACAAATGAAAAAAAGATGGATGAGTCTGATTCTGACAGTAATCATGATGCTTAGCCTGGCAGGCTGCGGCAGGAATGCAAATCTGTCCTCTGTCAGCCGTGATCCGGCGGACAGCGACGGAACCGTATGGTTCGATGAAGAGGCGGTGGCGCTGGCAGGATCTGTACAGAGAGCCGGCATGAGCGAAGCAGAGATTGCCCGGGCCAATGAACTTCGCACCATGGCAACCGATGCACTGGCACTGGTGAATGCGAAGAGAGCAGAGAATGGACTTGCGGAGCTTACCTGGAGCAACGGACTGGAGTCCTGCGCTATGGTAAGAGCACAGGAAGCTGCTTCCAAATTCTCTCATACCAGACCGAACGGCAGAGACTGGTATACCGTGAACAGTGAACTGATGTGGGGTGAGAACCTGGCGAAGGGATATGATTCCGCACAGAGCGTGGTAGATGCCTGGATGGCTTCTCCCACCCATGCAGCGAATATCCTGGCAGGCGATTTTACGACCTGCAGCATTGCTGTCTATGAGACAGGTGGAAAACTGTATTTTGCACAAGAATTTGGTTATTGATCCCAAAAAGTTTCTGCCTAATGGGACAGAAAAATATAAATAAACAGACAAAACAGGGAAAGAGTTGATATTTTTTGAAATATTAACTCTTTCTTTGCACTCATAAGGTAGCAAAAAGGTTCGGAAAATGTTATAATGATGATACAGCAGTAGTGTTAGCAGCATTGCAGAAAAATGCCGGCTTGAGAAGGTGGAGAGACATCTCGCCGGAGAAAAGAGGTACATTATGAGTGCAAAAACTACACAGAAGGGAAAAAAACGTCAGACCGATGGGAAGACCACGATCCGAGAACGGCTGCAGAAGGCAATCCGGCGGCTGGTATTGCTATCGATCGTATCATTGGTCATTGTGTCTATGATCATGAATCTGTCAGGTACCCTGAGCAGACTGAAGGCTGATATGCAGGAGATCGCAAAGCTGTCAGCGGATCGGATCCGTCAGGAATTAACGGTATCGGAGACGATCGTATCTGAGCTGGGATGCAGCTATCAGCTTTCCGCGGCTGTATTTACACCGGCACAGAAGCAGGAGTATATTAATCAGCGCGTGGAAGCTTATGGAATGGTCAGGGGGAAGCTGATCGGAAGTAATGGTATCTGTGCCGCTGACGGAACGGATTATAATGATCGTGAGTATTTTAAACGGTCCATGCAGGGAGAAGTGGTGGTATCGGATCCCGTAATTGCCAAGACAGACGGAAAACTCAGCGTGATCATATCTGCACCCGTCTATGAAGGCGGAGATAAAGACGGTGAGATCATCGGCGTGGTATTTGTAGTACCGGATCCGGAGTTCTTAAATGATATTTGCGCAGCCATTTCTATCAGTGAGCATTCCGGATGCTACCTGTTGGGGTCTACGGGTATTACGATCGCACATAGTGATTCCGCCATTGCCCAGGAGCAGAAAAATAATATTGAATTGTCACAGACAGACAGCTCACTGAAGGGAATTGCTAAAATAGAGCAACAGATGCTTAAGGGTGAGACAGGATACGGAACCTATTTCAGAAAAGGTGCTTATACATTACAGGCGTATGCCCCGATTGATGGTACTGACGGCTGGATGGTGGCTGTAGATGCACCGGTTACGGATTTCCTGGGTTCCGTTGTAATAGGCATTATCATAGGTGCTGCGATCGGTGTGATCGCAGTGGCATACAGCATTTACAAGGCACAACAGATCGGACAGCGTATCGGGGAGCCGGTGGCACAGTGCACAGACAGAATACAGCTGTTAGCACAGGGTGATCTGCATACTCCGACACCGAAATAAGGGCCGGGGGATGGGCTGCAGATCCTTGCGGGGGCTACCGCCAGTCTTTCCGATAATTTGCAGCAGGTAATCGGTGATACGGACTATCTGTTGGGAGAAATGTCTGAGGGCAATTTTGCGATCGTAAGTAATTGCAGGGAAGCCTACATAGGAGATTTCAGCGGATTACTGGAGTCTATCCGCAAGCTGAATCATAAGCTCAGTGAGACACTGGGTGAGATCAAAAATGCGGTAAGCCAGGTGTCTGCCGGCGCGGGTCAGATGGCGGATGCCGCACAGGGACTGGCAGAGGGTGCTACAGACCAGGCCGGTTCTGTGGAGGAACTGCAGGCGACCATTACGAACGTCACTGAGATCGTGGAGAAAAATGCCAAGGCTCTCGGAGCATCTTATGAGAAGGCAATGGAATATCAGCAACAGGCCAGAACCAGTGGAGAAGAGATGAAGGGACTGACCGATGCCATGCAGCGGATCAATGAGACTTCCAAGCAGATCAGTGATATTATCGGTGAGATCGAGGATATCGCATCCCAGACGAACCTGTTGTCCCTGAATGCAGCAATTGAAGCTGCCAGAGCGGGGGAAGCCGGAAGAGGTTTCGCCGTGGTGGCTGAACAGATCCGGAAGCTTGCGGATGACAGTGCACAGTCCGCGGTACATACCAGGGAACTGATCGAAACCTCGTTGCAGGAGATTGAAAAAGGAAATCAGATCACGGATAAAACGGCGGAAGCTTTGCAGAAAGTGGTGGAAGGTATTGAGGATCTGGCGAACGAGTCCAAGAAAGCCATGGAAGAATCCAATGCACAGGCAGATGCCATGTCCCAGATCGAACAGGGCATCGAGCAGATATCTACGGTGGTACAGAACAACTCCGCTACCGCAGAGGAGACTTCCGCTACCAGTGAAGAACTGTCTGCTCAGGCGACCAACATGAACGAACTGACAGATGCTTTCCAGTTAAGAAACGAGAAATAATCGGTGACGGTTATCATCAAGCCGGACATTTCCGCATACAATGCATAGAAACAAGCATTGGAGAGCAGCCGTGTTCGAGAAGCAGAATATACAGGAAACCATAAGTAAACTAAATAGTGACACAGTGAAAGGTCTTACCGAAGGTGAGGCCTTTCGTCGTTTACGGCAAAATGGCAGGAACGAGATGAGAGCTGCGCGGAAAAAGACAAAGATACAGCTTTTTCTGGAGCAGTTGAAGGATCCGCTGATCTACATATTATTGATTGCAGCGGTGGTATCCATTCTCCTGGGAGAAGTCAGCGATGCCTTGATCATCGGTACGGTGGTCCTGGTAAATGCGCTAGTGGGAATGCTCCAGGAGGGAAAAGCCCGAAAAGCACTGGAAGCGTTAAGAAAACTTACTACTCCCCGGACGATCGTGATCCGCGACGGCATCCGAAGAGAGATTCCCGCGGCGGAACTGGTGACAGGAGATCTGGTGGAGCTAGAGGCAGGGGCACGGGTTCCTGCGGATATCAGACTGACCAGAAGTGCGAACCTCCAGGTGGAAGAATCCGCGCTCACCGGAGAATCTGTCCCGGTGGAGAAAGATGCCCTGTTCCTGGCAGACTGCAGGCAAGAGATCCCGTTAACCGAACGGGTCAATATGGTCTATATGTCCACAGTGGTGACGAACGGTCATGGGGAAGGGCTGGTGGTGGCCACCGGCATGGATACGGAGATCGGCAGGATCGCTTCCATGATCACGGATACGGAAGATGAGATGACACCATTACAGAAGCGGCTGGGAGATCTGGGGAAGCTATTGAGTATTCTCTCTCTGGGGTTGTGCGCCGGACTGTTTTTGCTGGCGGTATTTCAACATAGAAATATTCCGGAGATGCTTCTGGTAGCGATCTCACTTGCGGTTGCCGCAGTACCGGAAGGGCTGCCGGCAGTAGTCACGATCTGCCTGGCCCTGTCAGTGACCAGAATGGTCAAAGTGCACACCATCATTCGAAGACTTCCTTCGGTGGAGACACTGGGAGCGGTCAGTGTGGTCTGTTCGGATAAGACAGGAACACTTACCCAGAACCGACTCACTGTGGAGAAATGCTGGTGGTACGACGTGATGGAGGATGTCACGGGGACAGGTGGCAGAGGGGAACACCGCATTCTGCCGGAGCTGTTGAGAGGGATGCTTTTGTGCAATGATGCTTCGCTGCGGGGAGAGCAGCGCATCGGAGATCCCACGGAGCTGGCACTTTTAGACTTTGGGGCGAAATACGGTCTGCAGAGAGAGCGGCTGGAGCGGCAGTATCCCCGCTTTGATGAGATCCCCTTTGATTCCGAGCGGAAAATGATGACGACCTGTCATAGGCTTCCCGGTGGCAGATCCGGGAGAGGGATTGCCTATACCAAAGGGGCTCCGGATGTGATCTTGCAGCACTGTACCCATATTTTACAGGAAGGAAGGAGCGTTCCCATGACCTCCACGCAGCGGAAGCGGATAGGTGAGGCTGTGGAACGGATGAATTCCCTCTCTCTTCGGACACTGGCAGCGGCACAGAGTGAAGACTGCAGAGGTGGGGAAGAGGGAATGACGTTCCTTGGTATCGTGGGAATGCGGGATCCCGCCAGACCGGAGGCTGGGGAAGCCGTGGAGATCTTCCGTCATGCGGGGGTGACCACGGTGATGATCACGGGAGATCATGTGGATACTGCCTATGCCATTGCCAGACAGCTGGGGATCGCGGGACACCGCAGCCAGTGTATTACGGGCAGAGAACTGGAACGGCTGGATGACACTTCTTTTTTAAAGAGAATTAAGGACTTAAGAGTCTATGCAAGAGTCACGCCTGCACAGAAGGTGCGGATCGTGAAAGGGCTACAGCTAAATGGGGAGATCGTGGCGATGACCGGTGACGGGGTCAATGATGCCCCCTCCTTAAAAGCGGCGGACATTGGTGTGGCTATGGGAACCGGAGTGGATGTCGCCAAACAGGCAGCGGATATGATCCTTGCAGATGATAATTTTGCCACCATTGAAAAAGCCATCGAGGAAGGCAGAGGTGTCTATGAGAATATCCGGAAATCGGTGATTTTTCTGCTATCGTCCAACCTGGGAGAACTGATGACCATGTTTGTGGCGGTGGCAATGGGGCTGGCATCTCCATTAAAATCCAGCCATATCCTTTGGATCAATCTGATCACGGATTCCCTTCCGGCACTGGCGTTGGGAGTGGATAAAAATGACAGCAAAAGCCTGATGCGCTGCCCGCCCAGAAAAGCATCGGAGAGCCTGTTTGCCAGAGGAGGAATAGCATGTACGTTGTTCTATGGAGCATTGATCACCGTGATCGGACTGGCGGCATTTCTGGTGCTTCCCTGCGGGATCCTGGCGGCGGAAGGGGAGCTTGTGGGCAATCCGTTTACCTGGGTAGAACGCCTCAGGGAACTGATGTCCAGGGAACAGATACTGGCGAAATCGCAGACCTATGCATTTACTGTGCTGGGAATGTGCCAGCTATATCATGCCATCGGCATGCGTGATGTACAGAAGTCCGTATTTGCCATGAGCCCCCGGGATAATCTGCTGATGGTGGCAGCATGTATCATCGGTTTCATCCTGCAGTTTGCCGTGACGGAGATCCCATTTCTCATCCGGGCTTTCGGTACTTCGCATCTGTCGGGACAGGAGTGGCTCCTGTTAAGTGTACTGGCAGCATTTCCCCTGTTTGCCCATGAGGTGATAGTGGTATTTCGGAAGTAAAAATGCTTATCCGGGCTTACCGACTATTCAGAACGATAATTCGCAAAAGCGCTTCTGCGAAGCTTTCTTTTTGCTCATTATCGTTACTTCGCCCTATAACTTCAGGCAGGTATTCTTGCGTATGCAAGCATCCGCCGAATACCGTACCTGAAGTTACATGGCTCTGAATAGTCGTAATATTTACAAAAAATTAACAAAATCCTCGCATGGAGTTTATGGTCAATTGTTACAATAAAAGAGATCATAAACTATCGTGGGAGGGCAAAATGATGAAAACAATCCGGAAAACAGCAATTGTAATGCTTCTGTTCGTTTATTTTCTGACCTATGGTGTGCTGCCGCAGGTGTTGGCAGCCGGTAAAGACACTCCCATGATCGTGGTGGCTCACCGGGCAGGGGCTAAGGTAGCCCCGGAGAATACGCTCGCGGCACTGGAGCAGGCTATCCGGGACGGAGCCCCCATCGCCGAGATCGATGTACAGCAGTTATCCGACGGGACACTGATCGTGATGCATGACAGCAATTTCAAGCGTACTGCGGGCGAGGATGTCTGTGTGTGGGATACAGAGGCAGACGTGCTTTCTACACTGGAAGTGGGAAGTACATTTTCTGCAGCATACAGAGGAGAACAGATCCCGACACTGGAAGAGATGCTTGCCTGTGCCGAGGACCGGATCACATTAATGATCGAATTAAAATACTCCGGGCAGGAGCAGGAACTGGAGGAGAATGTCCTTGCGCTGCTTCAGGAGTATGATATGGTGGACGAATGCATCATAGGATCCATGAATAGGGGAATCCTGCAGAGAGTAAAGGAACTGGAGCCGGACATCTCCACAGTATATATTGCCCATGATCTGGGAGAGGATGACTATGATCTGGATTATGCGGACAGCTATAGCATCGAAGGGAAAAATCTTACAGCAGACATGGTGGAAGCCATCCATTACGAAGGAAAATCCGTATATGGCTGGACAGCCAACACCTCCGGTGCCATGCGGCAGATCGTGAATAGCGGAGCGGATGGAATTGTCACGGACGATGTGCGCCTGCTACAGGCATTTTTGAGAGAAAATGCTTGCCGCAAAGCGTTTGAAAGTGTATACTAAATTATTAGGTATGAGGGGATGAAAGAGGTTAGACATGGGAAAAATATGGGAATTTTTTGAACATCTGGATGAGTATGTGTATGTATCGGATCCGGAGACGAATCAATTAGTATATATGAATCAAAAAGCTTTGAAGAGCTATGGCTTTCAGAGTAAGGAAGAGATTGTCGGGTTAAAGTGCTATGAGGTGTTACAGGGGAATTCCGCTCCCTGCAGTATCTGCAATAATGAGCAGCTCAGACCCGGCTATTTTAAGGAATGGGAATATTACAATCCGGTAGTAAAAACGGATTTCCGTATCAAGGATACCCTGGTGGAAGACGATGGCAGAATGCTGCGCATGGAGATCGCTATTGACTGTGGGCATTCCGGGGACAGGGAAACCTCTATGGATTACCATGAAATGGAAGCAGCAATGAATCAGGCGATCCGTGTTGCACTCAGACAGGAAACTCCGAATCAGACTTTGGAGGTATTGCTGGAGCTTCTGGGGAAAACAATGGAGGCAGACCGTACCTATATTTTTGAAAAAAATGATCATGGCCATGATGATAATACATATGAGTGGGCAGCCAGAGGCGTGATACCGGAAAAGGATAATCTGCAGGATCTGCCTCCGGAGGTTTGTGACCAGTGGTATCAGAAGTTCGCAGGGAATCAGAATATTGTGACAGAGAACCTGAGCGAGATCCGGGATACAGATCCCGAAATGTATGAAGTACTGTCGAGACAGAATATTCATTCATTAGTAGTCGTACCATTATATGATGATGAAAAAGTGATCGGTTTCTATGGAGTGGATAACCCTCCGGCAAAATATATCGATTTTGCATCGGAGATCCTGCAGATCATGGGACATTTTATTGTATCTTCCATAAGACGCCGTAATCTCGTGAGAAGGCTGGAGATCATGAGCTATACGGATCCGTTGACCGGATTTGGGAACCGTTATGCCATGGAAAAATATGTGTCGGGGATTCTTCCTCAGACGAAGATTGGCGTGGTGTATTGCGATGTTACCGGTCTGAAGCGTGTCAATGATGAAGAAGGACATTCGAAAGGAGATCAATTGATCCGCAGAGCCTGTGACTGCCTGCGGGGAACCTTGAAGGAATTCGACCTGTTCCGCATCGGCGGAGATGAATTCGTAGCTCTGTGCAGAGGCATGGAGGAGGGAGAGCTGTACCGTGAAGTAGAGGAACTGCGGACAGAGCTTGACCGGAAGAAGGTCACCATGGCTGTCGGAGCCGCAGTGAATACGCTGGGGGCAGTCGGATTTGATCATCTTCTGACAGAACCGGAGCGGCGTATGTATCAGGACAAGGCAGAATATTATAGGAAGAGCGGATTGAACCGCAGAAGACAGTAAGCCCGCATATGATCGTTAGGAGAACCGGATGAAAATAGCGGTATGTGATGATGACAAAGGCTGCCTGGATAGTATGAAGCGGTTGCTTGCAGGATATCCGGGAATCAGCAGAACAGAATACTACCAGAATCTGTCTCAGCTCTCTGAGGCATTGGAAAACGGCATGGGTTATGATCTCGTGCTGATGGATATCGAATGGGAGGGCAATGAGCAGGATGGGATAGCGTATGCGGCGCAATATAACGCACGCAGTCCACAGACCTGGTTTATTTTTGTGACGGCATATAATGATAAATTTTCTGAGAAAATCTTCTGGGAGAAGGTCAATCTGTGCGGTTTCCTGGTAAAACCGGTCCGGAAGGAACATCTGGAAAAGCTTTTGGACAAAGTCAGAGAAAAAATATTCAGCAGCGAGGCACTGATCCTGCAGCATGTAGGAATCACGGAGAAAATTGCTAACAGTCAGATCCGGTATATAGAGAGCAATGCGCATCAGTTGTTAATACATACAATTTCCGGAGAAGTCGCTTTATATGAAAAGCTGGATGTCTATGAGAAAAAGCTGCACAAGGATTTTCTGCGGGTACATAAAAGCTTTTTGGTGAATATGCAGTATATCCGCAGGATTGAGATGAAGGAGGTTACACTGCAGGACGGAACCGTGCTTCCTGTAAGCAAGACCAGATACAGTGCTTCCAGAGATAAATATTTTCGTTATATGAGGGCAATGCTATGATATGCTATATAATGTGTATCCTGTTGTGGATCGCGTATCTGTGGCTGGACTGCATGGTGGTTGCTTATGCGTTTGAACCGCGCAGGGATAGTGTCAGACAGGCAGGCATCATTCTGGGTCTGATGGCAGCACAGCTGCCGGCAGCTGCACTGAAATTTTTGTTTAACGATAATGTGCTTGTTCGTTATGGCGCCATGATAGCGGTCGGTATCGTCACCGTAGCATATGCAGCTGTATTTCTGAAAGGAACGATAGGCCAAAAAGTGCTGTTTATGCTATGCGAATATCTGACAGCTATGCTGGCGGAAATGCTCAGTATCGGTATTTTGAACAAGTATATGGAGCAAAAGCCACAATTGTCTTACTATACACCGACAATGGTATTGCTGTTATCGGTAGTATTGACAGTGACAGCCATATTTTTTCTGATTTTTCTGGTCGTGTGGAAGAAAATTGTCGAAAAAGAATCATTTGACGTCAGTATTATTATTGTGTTCAGTGTATTTCCTGTCAGCCAGCTGCTTATGATTACTGCGATCAATGAGCAGGTATTCCGGAATATGACGCTGTATACCGGGTGGATACTGGCAGCGGCCATACTGGGCTCCGTTGCAGACGGTGTGCTGTTGTATACCCTGCTTCGCCAGCAACAGCTGCAGGAGCTGAAGCTTCGGCTCAGCGAGGTACAGAGTACCTGGGAAATTGCCGAGAATCACTATCATGAGATTGAGACCAGGCGGGAAGAATTCGCCAAGATCCGGCATGACATGCGCAACCAGCAGATGGTGCTGCAGGAGCTGTTGCATCAGGGGGAATATGAGAAGGCAGAAAAAATGCTGGAGACATTGACCGATACGGTGGCGGCTACGACGGAATACCTCTATTGCGGTGACCCTGTATTCAATGCCATCATGGGGGAGACCGAGAAGGCCTGCCGGGAGAAAAGGATTGCCTTTCAATACGATCTGGAGATTCCCCAAAAGCTGAAGCTGGATCCGGTGGCAATCTGCAGTATACTGTCAAACCTGACCAGAAATGCTGTGGCAGCAGCGGAAATGACGGAGAGAGAAGAAGCGTTTCTGTCCGTAAAGGCGGCGGTAAAAGGGGACTATCTACATATCTGCGTGGAAAACAGCAGAACAAAGAAAGCTCCCAAAAAGACAGAAAGAAAAGGCTATGGTCTGGAGATCCTGCGTGACCTGGTGGAACGCAATCACGGACAGATCGATATCCAGCCGGGCGAAGGAAGCTTCCGGGTGGATGTTACCGTAGAGAATTTTTGAGAATTTCTATCAGGCAGTTTCCTTGACAGGAACTGCTTTTTTATTTATTATTTATATGAGTTAGGAGCAACTAACTAAAACAATATACAGGAGGTGAGCAATTTTTGAGTCAGGAAACATGGGAGATCCTGTGCGGAATGAAAACAGACGATGTGGAATTGCAGCTGGCATTGCAGTGCGCACCGCTTATTACAGGACTTAAAATATCCAATCTGCTGACGATTTCATCGGACGGCTTTTGTCTGGTAGAGAAGATCATCTCAGGAAGTTTTATTTCCATGTATCCGTTATTGGAAACGGAAGAAAAAACAGTCATACTGCTGTATCAAAAGGAACGGCTGGAGAAATATCTGCGAATGATGCAGGTACAGAAGCTGCTGACAGAGGAAGGGTATCCTTCCTGTCTGCTGGAAGATATTCTGCCGGTCTTGTGCGAAAAGTATGAGGCTTATGCAGAAACCAAAAAAGATTTTCCCCATGAGCTGGGGTTACTTTTGGGGTATCCACCGGAGGATGTGGAAGGATTCATCAGACACCGTGGGAAAAAATGCCTCTGTACCGGGTACTGGAAGGTATATGCGGATAAAGAGAGGAAACTGCGGCTTTTTGAAAAATATGAATATGCAAAGGAAAATTTGATTCAGCTGCTGCATTATGGATTAAAAATGACGGAGATCATAGAGATCTGCGGAAGTACAGCAGCATAAAAGGAACAAAAAGTGCGGAAAACGGAGGAAAATGAAATGGATAAGATTTATGTAGTATTTTGGACACAGGGCGGCAATACCCAGGCAATGGCGGAAGCCATCGGAGAGGGAATCCGGGAGGCTGGAAAAGAAGCGGAAGTAGTATTCGTGACAGGAGCGGATATAGAAGCACTGAAGGCGGCACCCAAATTTGCTCTGGGATGTCCGGCCATGGGCGCAGAGGTGCTGGAAGAAGCGGAGATGGAACCCTTTGTATGCGATGTAGAAGGCTTTGCTTCCGGGAAAAAGATTGCGCTGTTCGGTTCTTACGGATGGGGAGACGGCGAGTGGATGAGAGACTGGACCACCCGCATGGAAGCAGCGGGAGCAACGGTGTTAAACGGCGAAGGACTGATCTGCCATGAAACTCCGGATGAGGACGGATTGAATGCATGCAGGGAACTGGGCAGACAGCTGGCTGATGCATAATGGTAATGTGAGAACATAAAATACAGCACATAGAAAAAGGATTCGACATGCGAGATGCCGGATCCTTTTTGCTGTCGGAATTAAGATTTTTTACTGCCGCTGATATAATAGCGCTCCTGCTCCACGGTCTCGGGAACCGGGATGTTGCCATTTTGCAGCTTACGGGTCAACACATCCAGATGATGCAGTCCCTGTGCCACCTTGATCTTACGACGGTCTAAAAGCTCGCTATACAGCGGATTCTGTGCAAGTGTATTGCAGATATCCTCCGGGAACGGGCAATAGGTGAACATGATCTGACGGGCCACCTTGTTCAGCCTAGGGGATCCGGCACCTTCGAATAATACCCAGATCATATAATCCCTTACGAACATTTCTTTGAAGCTATTTTTGGCACGCTGTAAGCTGGATTTCACTTTTTCCTTGGCTTCGGTGCTCAGATCATGGTTCTTACGGTAGAACTGAATGTAATCGAAATATTCGCTGGTCAGGGAACTTACGGAGACATCGTTCCAGCGGTTGCCCTGTACTCTCTTGCACAGCTCCCAACGGAATTCACCAGTGAGATGCGTGAAGGTAGTCTTCAGATCTTCGAGATGGAAAATGGAGAATACCATACGCCCCGGACTGTTGCGGCGCTTTCCTTCAATTTCCTGCCACATGACTCCGCGGATGCCGACATTCGGCATGAGGATGATATCCGGCAGATATTCTAAATGTATCGTTTCCTTGCCCATGACATCCAAATGCGCCATGTCCAGACTTTCCCGGTAGAAAGCAGTGTAATCCACCAGACGGATCTCTTCGAGGATCTGTGACACACGGGATACAGTAACATAGGAGCTTTCCAGATCTTTCAGTACATCGTCTGCGCAGAACAGCGGACAGAAGGTAGTGATCCGTCCGAAGGTGATCTTGTTGACCTGCGGGAACATATTTTTAAGCTCGTAATTGACCTTTGCCATGGCGTTGCTCTCCAGGGCTCTCAGCTCAGCATCGGTAATGTTGCCGCCCACTTTCTGCTTATGGATATAGTCGGAATAATCCTGATCGAATTCGTTCCGGCTGGGAGACTTCTGTCCGCGGAAGATCGCCATCAGCCAGTCGTAAAATGTGTAGACGCCGGCGGTACTGTGATCGGTCATGGCTTCCGCCAGACGATACAGGATCACAGCATTTTTCAGACCTGCCAACTCTTCATCCACATAGCCGAAATATAAAAACATCCGTACCGGCATGGGAATATCCGGCTGCTCCAGTGTTTGTGTGAACAGAAGAGAATACAGCAGATAGAATTCCTCGGTCAGCTGCCGGCGAAGCAGTGTGACCTCCTGGTCCTGCGAACTGCGGTCGGAGAGCAGCTTGTAAGCATGCACATGTTGACGGAAACTGGCCACAGTATCCAGATCGGGACCGGCAT
>ERZ859967.478-NODE-478-length-21972-cov-2.064425_pt1 | contig 21972 bp, 13 predicted proteins | sample MGYA00510115_ERZ859967 | MGnify/ENA primary metagenome ERZ859967 (study PRJEB30046, sample SAMN00715171) | human gut metagenome | study: EMG produced TPA metagenomics assembly of the A metagenome-wide association study of gut microbiota in type 2...
CGTGTCAAGTATTCATTGGAAGACATCACCCCGACCAGGTTCTCTCCCGGAATATTCATAAAGTTAGGAAGCCCGGCGCCGCTGGCAGCGAAGATTCCTTTGAAACCATCCGCATGCAGATCGTCATAACTGATTGTCTTGCCGACAATACAGTTTGTCATGAACTTCACACCCATCTTGCGCAGCCCTTCAATTTCTACATCCACAATCTTATTCGGCAGGCGGAATTCGGGAATACCGTATTTCAACACACCACCGATTTCGTGCAAAGCTTCGAACACCGTCACATCATAGCCACGCTTTGCCATATCACCGGCAAACGAAAGGCCGGCGGGACCTGAACCGACAACGGCAATCTTAATGCCGTTCTTCTCCGCTACTTCCGGGATAGAAATGTTTCCGCTTTCCCGTTCATAATCGGCGGCAAAACGTTCCAAGTAACCGATAGCGACAGCCGGTTTACCCATCTTCAGATGAATGCACTTGCTTTCGCACTGTTTTTCCTGCGGACATACACGGCCGCAGACAGCCGGCAATGCACTTGTTTCCTTCAGCACTCTGGCCGCTTCCAGAAACTCTCCCCGCTCGATGTTCTTCACAAACGTCGGGATATTGATACTTACCGGACATCCTTGCATACAGGTCGGATTCGGACAGTCCAGACAACGCTGGGCTTCCTGCATGGCCTGCTCCTTCGTCAATCCGAGGTTTACCTCTTCGAGGCGGGTATGGCTGCGGTATTCCGCATCCAGCTCATTCATTTCTACACGGGGGATATCCGTACGTTCCTTATTTTTTTTGCTTTTACGCAGTGCTTCTCTCCACGGTTCGGCACGACGGGCAGCGATCAGTTCTTCTGTTGTCATTTGTTTACTGTGGTTTCGTTATTTCTTTTCAATATCTTTATAAGCACCGAGGCGCATCAGCATCTCATCGAAATCTACTTGGTGAGCATCGAATTCCGGTCCGTCCACACAGACGAACTTCGTCTTTCCTCCGACCGTAATACGGCAAGCGCCGCACATTCCGGTCCCGTCCACCATAATCGTATTCAAAGAGGCGACTGTCGGGATCTCGTATTTCTTCGTCAGGGCAGAGACGAATTTCATCATGACGGCCGGGCCGATCGTGACGCACAAATCCACCTTTTCACGGTTGATCACACTTTCCACGCCATTCGTCACCAAACCTTTTGTACCGTAAGAACCGTCGTCTGTCATCACGATCACCTCATCGGAGTTGGCGCGCATCTGCTCTTCCAAGATAACCAGCTCCTTCGTACGGGCGGCCAGCACTACAATCACACGGTTGCCCGCCTTATGAAAAGCCTCCACGATCGGCGACACCACCGCCGGCACACACGACCGTGCCGACTTTCTCGATATGGGTGGCTTGCCCCAGCGGACCGACCAAATCGGTAATATAATCACCGGCATTCAGTTCGCATATCTTTTTTGACGAACCTCCTACAGCCTGGATCACGAGTGTGATAGTTCCTTTCGTCGTATCAGCTCCGGCAATGGTGAGGGGAATGCGTTCACCTTTCTCACCCACCTTCACGATAACAAAGTGGCCTGCCTTACGGGAGCGAGCAATCAAAGGTGCTTCCACTTCCAGTTTCACTACGTTGGCAGAGAAATGTTCTTTACTTACAATTTTATTCATTATAATCGCTACTATTGATAGTTAGTCTTGTTGATTTGGTTGCAAAAATACATCAAAAAACTGGATAGCACAGTATTTTGCCAAACAAAAAGGAGTTATTCGAACAAACCTTCGTCACGAACCAACATCAAAATAGCCGAATGAGGGACGATCAGGAACTTCTCTTCATTAAAATTGATCTCGTAAGCCGCATTCTGTAGAAATACAGCCAAATCGCCTTCATGCGCCTGCAAAGGAAGATAATGCACCTCACCCTCTTTCTTCTTTTCCCATACTTCATGTTCCTCACTCTGGGAAGGAAGCGGGAAACCGGGACCGACCTTGATGATATAGCCGCTCTGAATCTTCTCCTGCTGGACGGTAGGCGGCAGATACAATCCGGATTTTGTCTGACTCTGCGGGTTCTTCGGTTTGATAAGCACCTTGTCACCCACCATCAGGAACTTATCTATGTCTTTCTGATCTATTGCTAATTGCATGACTTTTATGTTTATGATATTTTGACGGACAAAGATATAAAATACGTTGCACAAAAAAAGCTGCTTTCCTTTCCGAAAGCAGCTTTTCCTGAACAAAAGAATCTACACGTCAGATGGCACGCCCCTTAAACACGTTGGACTGATCCGACGGATACAGATAACCGGTAAACGAAATACGGTTGCTGTTGAAGTTCGGACTCACAGTTGCCGTACACTTGTTCGTGCCTTTTACCATACGGATTGTCACATTGGCGGAGACTGCAACACCTTGTACCATCATACTAAACGTAACATTTCCTTTTTTGTCTGTTTTCATCTCTATATTTGAAGCACTGCCATCGACCGTTATCCCCCCGATCCCGTTCGGGCCGGCAGCGGCAGGATTGAAATCCCGGTCACCTTTCATGGAAACGAAGTTCGTGCTCGGGGTCACATAGACGAATTGTCCACGCTTAAACTCGACACGTTCGGCTTCCAATACAAAATCTTTCTCCTTCAGTGCTTGTACACCTTGTTCGAACAAGGCCATCTGTTCAGCTGCTTCGGCAGCTTTCTTCGCTTCTTTTTCTGCTTTCTTAGCGGCCTTCTCGGCAGCTTTATCCTGCTGGGCCATCATTGTCCCTGCACTAAATAGCAGGACAGCCAGTAATAATAATACTCTTTTCATACTTCTCATTCTTTTAGTTGAAACCTAATCAATCTACTTTCATATAGTATGACAAACGAGATACTAAAAAGTTCAATCCGAATTCTTACTTTTCATGTTTTTAACATGATACCACAAAAAGAGCCAAGCAGTTACAGCCGCAACAAAATCAGAGAAGGGAGCAGCATACCAGACACCATCCAACCCCCAAAAGCGGGAGAACAGCAACATCGCCGGTATCAGGAACAAGACTTGGCGGCTTAAACTCAAAAACATAGCCTTCCAAGCAATCCCGATGCTTTGGAAAAACTGGCTGATCGAGATCTGCGAACCGACAACCACAAATACCAGCAAACTGATCCGCAAGCCATTTGCCGTCACATCCAATAAATCAGGATCGTTCGTAAAGGCACGGGTGATCAATTTCGGAAACGCCACGCTACAAAAGCAGCCGACTCCCATGATAATGGTAGAGGTTATGATGACCAGACGTAGCGTTTCCTGGACACGCTCGTATTTCTTTGCCCCGAAATTGAAACCGACAATCGGCTGCATCCCCTGCGCGATCCCGATAATCAGCATCACCAAAAGCATTCCGACACTGGTGATAATGCCGTTTGCCCCCAATGCCAAGTCTCCCCCATGCTGTTTGAGTGCATAGTTCTGGATCACCACCACCAAACTTCCCGCCAACTGCATGGCAAAAGGCGAAACACCGATCGTCAGGATATTCCATACCACATGCTTTTCCAGCTTGAACGTCCCTTTATGGAAACGGACGATACTGTCTTTCTGGACAAAATGGTTCATGACAAAAAGAGTGCAGAGCAGCATCGAGATGATCGTCGCGATGGCAGCCCCCTTAATCCCCATATCCAGCCAGAAAATGAAAATAGGATCGAGTATCACATTGGTTATCGCCCCGATCAGCATGGTAAACATTGCTTTCTTCGGATAGCCGGAAGCACGCATGACAGCGTTGAAGCCAAAACTGAGGGAGGTCAGGAACGTCCCCGGAACCACGATATTCAGATAGTCCTGCGCATACGGGATGATCTGTTCGCTTCCCCCGAAAGCCAGTAATAAATCTTTCATCCAGATCATGCAGGGAACTACTGTCGCAAGCGTTATGATGAATGTCAAAGTGAAAGCATTCCCCAATACCTTTTCCGCCATCTCATTCTCCCTTCGTCCCAGATAGATGGAGACACGCGTCGCAGCCCCCGCCCCGATGAGCATTCCGAACGCCTGGAGGAACAACAGAATAGGGAATGTCAGCGTCAATCCTGCCATTGCCAGCGGACCGACTCCCTGACCGATAAAGATACGGTCGACAATATTATAAAGAGCATTCACCATTGTACCGATCACTGCCGGCATCGCATAATGCAACAACAACCGGCCGATCCTCTCATGCTCCAGCCGCCATGTTATTTCGTTTGCCATATTTATTCCTTTTAATCTTAAACAAAACTTTTATTTCCTACCGGAAAAATTTATTGTCATAAGCGAGAAACGTTGTTTCCATGTCCATAAAAACTTTTTCTCATGCCGATAAGAGAGACAAGCTCCGCCACCGTCCGGAGTTCTTCCTTGCAGCCCTCAGGGAAAGCCACAACCAGTTCATGCGGGCTCTTGCAAGTGATATTCAACTGCCCTTCCTTTACGGGCGAAGGACGGTAACCATTACGGATCAGAGCATTCCCTACCCAATAAGAAGTCAGAAAGTCGCCTTCCACACCGATGGGTGACGTAGGAGCTTCCGTATTCAGCTTTCCGGTTGCCGGATCGAATACGATTCCCTCCTTACCGAAAAAAGATTCAAAAGCTCCACTCATAATCAGGTCTTCGGGAGTTCCGCAAGCCATCGGACGTCCTTTCTCCTGTAGCCAAAGGCAATCCCCCATTTGGATAGCCAGGTCCAGGTCGTGAGTAGAAAGCAGAACCGCTTTCTCTTGCTCGACTGCCAGGCGATGCAACAAAACCATTGTTTCGATACGGCTGGTCACATCCAGAAAGGCGGTCGGTTCGTCCAACAGGATAATCGGGCACTGTTGGGCAAGCGCCTTGGCAATCATAGCCTTCTGCCGTTCACCGTCACTTAGCTCCGAGACATAGTTATTGGCTTTATGAGCTATGCCGGCAGCTTCAAGCGATTGCTCGATGATAACATGATCCCGCTTCTTCAACTGTCCGAAAAAGCCGGTATAAGGATGCCTGCCCAACGAAACCAGTTCATAGACGGTAATTCCTCCCGCATTAGTCTTTTCCGTCAGTACAACACCGACAGTCAAGGAAAAGTTTGCCTGCGAATAACCGGAAAGAGGCTTCCCCATCAAACGTATTTCCCCTCCGAGTGGAGGCTGAAAACCACAAAGCGTACGAAGCAGCGTCGATTTACCGGCACCGTTCAGTCCCAACAAACAAGTCACCTCGCCCGAAACGAGTTGCAGGTTCAAATCCTCATGGACCACTTTCCGCTTACCGCCTTTCAGCAGGTAACCGATACAAAGTCCTTTTGTTTCTATTGCAGCTACTTTTGTCATATATCGGTCAGTCAAAGTATTGGATGTTTTTCCGGTTCACAATTACATAAATGATGACAGGCGCGCCGAGCATCGGAGTCACGGCATTCAGCGGCAATATGTTATGCGTACCCGGCAATACCATCAACAGATTACAAAGCAACGCGATGCAAGAACCGGTCAGCAACGTTACAGGAACCAGCATCTTATGATTGGATGAGCCCAACATCAAACGTGCGACATGTAGGACCGCCAGCCCGATAAAGGAGATCGGCCCGCAAAAGGCAGTCGTAGTCGCAGTAAGCAATCCCGTACACAACAGGATCAGAATACGCGTCCGCCTGATCTTGATTCCTAAATTGGTAGCATACATTTCTCCTAAGAGCAATGCATTCAGAGGTTTGATCAAAAGAATGGCCAATAGCAATCCTATACAGGTAAAACCGGCAAAATAAGGCAGCTGTTGCAAGGAAACCCCGGAGAAGTTCCCCAATCCCCACATCACAAATGCATGCACCTTGTCAGTCGATGCATAATAATTCAGAACCGAAATCAATGATGAAGCGAGATAACCGATCATAATACCGATAATCAACAACATGACGTTATTCTTCACCTTCGCCGAGAAATAAATAATCAATCCCAAAATACAGGCCGCACCACTAAATGCGGCCATGATAACCGCCAGATAACCGCTGATCGGCAAATCGGTCACCATACTCAACGAACCGCCGAAATAGAGCATGATCGCAGCGACTCCCAGATTGGCCCCGTCACTGATTCCCAATATGGAAGGACCGGCAAGCGGATTCCTGAACAATGTCTGTAGCAACAATCCACTAACAGCCAGCGAAGCACCTGCTAACAAAGCCGTTACAGCCTGGGGAAAACGGCTCTGCAACACAATATTCTGCCATGCAAGTCGCTCCGTTCCCTCTCCCAGCAATATATTCACCACACTTTCAACGGGTATCGAGACAGCGCCATAAACCAGTCCGCCGGCAAACAACAGCAACAGGAGAACTAACAAAAACGGATAAAAAATGAAGACTTGCTTTTTCATGCCTGCAAAGATAATGCTTTTGGAAAAATTTTTTACCTTAGCCCCTTAAACAACAGAACTGCTAATGTTATATACTATAATACTATGAGAAGAATCATCATATCACTCATACTGCTTATAGGATTTTGTTCCGGCACATACCCGATATATTTCAAGCATATAGGCATGCAGGAAGGCCTGTCACAACTTTCCGTCATGGCCATCTACCAGGATAATTTGGGTAGAATGTGGTTCGGGACGGAAGAGGGAATCAGCATATACGACGGCGTACAGACCAAAGTATACAAACCATCCGAATTTCATCGCCAAAACGCCAATCCGATAGGTAACCAGACGCACTTCATTGCCGGCGACAAAGATGGAAATGTTTTCTTCGACTCCGATCAATCCTTGATCCGCTATGACATCCAGACACAGAAATTCTCATGCCTACGGAAATCAAACGTATATACCGTCGCTTCTATCAAAGGAACAATATGGGTAGGAATAGCTGACTCCATACTCACCTGGAATCCGGATAAAAACGATTTCGATTTCGTCACGAGGCTGGAAAACCGGAACCAGCGTGCGACCTGTTTGTTGGAAGATTCCGGCGGCCGGTACTGGATCGGCACTACAGACGGACTCTTCAGGATGAATGACGACAAATCCCTGACCTGTATGATCATGGGAGAAGACATTTACGACCTATATGAAGACTCCAAATATAATCTTTGGATATCCATTCGCATGAATGGCATGTACAAAAGGGACGTGCACGGCAATTTCACCCGTTACCGCTACGATCCTTCCAACCCCAACAACATATCGAGCAACCAGGTCCGGGATTTCGTGGAAGACAACTTCGGGAACATCTGGTTCGGCACTTTCACCGGGCTAAACAAATATAATCCGACCAGCAATCAGTTCGAAGTTTATGCCCGCAACCCTCTGCCCGGCAGCATGACCCATTCATCCGTATTCCCCGTTTACAAAGACAGACAAGGCACGATCTGGTTGGGGACCTATTACGGCGGTGTCAATTATTTCAACCCGGAGACAGATATTTTCACGGTTTATGCAGCTAACAACAGCCGGAACGATTGCCTAAATTATCCTTTCGTCGGTAATATGGTGGAAGATAAAGACAATAATATCTGGATCTGTACCGAAGGAGGTGGGTTGAACTTTTTCGACCGGAAAACGAAAAAATTCACCTACTTCATGGCCGATGAGAATCGTAACTCCATTGCTCATAACAACCTGAAGGCAATAGCCTACAGCCCTGAACGCAACAAATTGTATATTGGAACACATACCGGAGGACTATCCATCTACGACATCAAAAATAAACGGTTCAAAAATCCCTATTTCGAAGATCCGTCTTATGCCGTAATAGCAGGCGACCGCATCAACCAGATGAGAATCTACAATGACGAATTAATTTGTACCGGACCGAAAGGAATCTTCAAAATGAATCTATATACAGAAAAAGTATCTCCATTGTTCAAAAGCGGTAAGTATTACGGGAACACCTGCTTCCTCATTGACTCGAAAGGGTACATTTGGCTGGCCTACGGCAAAGGTGTCTGGAAGATCAACCTCGAAAATGAAGAAGACAAGGTACAATACCGTTCTGGTGAAAACGGATTGGGAACATTTCCCATATCTCAAATAATCGAAGACAAAGAGGGACGGATCTTCCTCGGAACCCGTGGTTCCGGCCTGTTCCACTATGACGAGAAGAACAAACGGTTTATCGGATATACAACCGAAAATAGCTTCATCGCCAGTGACTACTGCTATGAACTCACCTTGTCGACCCTGGACCAATTAGTGATAACAGGCGACAAAGGAATTACCTTTTTCGATCCGGATCAAAACCTGTTCAAGGTCGTGGAACTGGGGACGGCCCTGCCTCTGACAGGCATAAACATCGGTTGCGGAATCCTGGTCTGCAAAAACGGAGAAATATTCGTCGGCAGCAGCAATGGCATGGCGACATTCTTTGAACAGCAGTTGTTCAACTCCGCCAAAGACTACCAACTATATTTTTCCGACCTGTTCATTAACAACGAACAAGTTTCTCCCGGCGACCACAACAAGGTGCTGGCCACCGCCCTACCTTTCACTCGAGAAATAGAGCTGGCCTATAATCAAAATAATCTGATTTTCACTTTTACATCGAACAACTATGTCAATACGCTGAAAAAGGCGTCTTACGAATACATGTTGGAAGGTTTCGACAAGAAATGGATACCCTGCAAAGACAACAATATTTTCTATACGAACTTGAACCCCGGAAAGTACACGCTCATCGTCCGGGAAATACAATACGACCCGAATCAGGAACAACCGCGTACCATCAAGATGGACATTCATATCCATTCCCCCTGGTATGCATCCAACTTAGCTTATTTCCTCTACTTCATCTTGATCATTAGTATACTGTACAGCATTTACCGTTTCAAGAAATCACAATACATGTTGCAAACTTCACTGGAAATGGAACGGAAGGAAAAAGAAGCGATCGAAGAGTTGAATCAGGCAAAACTACAGTTCTTCTCCAACATCTCGCATGAGTTCAGGACACCGTTGACGCTGATTATCTCCCAGATAGAACTCTTATTACAAAGCAGTTCATTGTCACCTTCCGTATACAACAAACTGCTGAAAGTATATAAAAACACTTATCATATGCGGAACTTGATCAGTGAGTTATTGGATTTCCGTAAACTGGAACAGGGACATATGAAGCTGAAAGTATACGAGCAAGACATCGTCCCGTTCCTGAAAGAGATTTACCTGTCTTTTTATGAATATGCGTCCAGCCGTTCCATCACATACAATTTCACGGCTCCGCAAGAGAATGTTTTGTGTTATTTCGACCCGAAGCAAATGCAAAAAGTCTTCTATAACCTGCTATCCAATGCTTTCAAGTACACCAAACCGAATGCAGCCATTGAAATGATTTTGGAAAACAAAGAAAATGAAGTTACCATTAAAGTTATCGACAACGGTATCGGTATCAGCAAAGAAGATATAGACAAAATATTCGACCGATTCTATCAGGCTGAAAACGGTATCTCGAATATCACCAAGACTCCCAGCACGGGGATCGGACTTTCATTGACCAAAAGCATAATCGAGTTGCACCACGGAACGATACAAGTGGAAAGTACACCGGGCTACGGTAGTATTTTCATTGTCCATCTCCAGAAAGGCTGCACGCTTTTTACCGAGGAAGAACTGGCACAAAAGCAGCAAGAAAAGCAAACGGAAAGCCTGATTCCCGACACGGTCGCCTTTTCCGATCACATGGAAGAGTTTTCCGATACGGAACAAAAAGAGCTATTGATCGAAGGAGACGATTCCCCTCATACGATCCTACTGGTCGAAGACAACGAAGAGTTACTCCAGATACTCAACTCCCTGTTCTCACCGACCTACCGCGTCCTACTGGCACGAAACGGTAAAGAAGGATTGGAAAAGGCACGCGCAGAACGACCGGACATCATCGTTAGCGATGTCATGATGCCGGAAATGTCCGGAACAGAGATGTGCTTGAAGATCAAAAATGATTTTGATGTATGCCACATCCCGGTCGTACTGCTTACGGCACTCACTTCCGCCGAGCAAAATATCGAAGGCTTACAACGAGGCGCCGACGACTATATAAACAAACCATTCAATGCAAAGGTATTACTGGCGCGTTGCAATAACCTAGTCCGTAATCGTATTATCCTGCAAAAGAAATTCAGCCAGCAGAAAGATTTCGATGCGCAATCGCTGGCAAGCAACCCGATAGACCAAAAGTTCTTGGATACGGTCAACTCGATCATTGAAAAGAATCTTGATAATATCGACTTCGACATGAATATGATGGCCCGCGAGTTGGGACTCAGTCGAAGTTCATTGTATGCCAAATTCAAGGCACTGACAGGTATGACACCCAATGACTTTGTCCTCAACTGCAAACTGAAGCGGGCCGCAACCATGTTGACGGAAAACCCCGATCTACAGATCGCCGACATCTCCGACCGGCTGGGCTTCGGTTCTCCGCGTTATTTCACCCGCTGCTTCAAAGCCCAGTTTGAAATTACCCCGGCTGAATACAGAAAGAAAACGGTCATTTAAACACCTGGATCATCGGACGTCCGATCCAAACCTGCGGCTGTTTCAACCCGAAGATATAAGCGATTGTCGAAGCACAGTCGAACTGCATCATGCTTTCCTGGAATTCATATCCTTTCTTGATTCCCTTGCCGGCAATAATAAAGGCAGTCTCCATTTCTTCCATGGTCTTGCCGCCATGCCCTTTCTTGATACCACCATGATCGGCTGTGACGATAAAGATAGTCTCATCCAACATACCTGCATCCTTAACCGCCTGAATGATTTGGCCGATATAGCCGTCGAGCTCTTTCAGCTTTTCATAGTAGGCAGGTGTGTCATGACCTTCAGCATGACCGACATGATCGGGTTCGTCGAAAACGATATTGACCAATGCCGGACGTGCACGCTTGATATATTCAACCGCACATTTGGCAGTGGCCGGATTCTGCGGCTTTTCCGTAATATTTTTATCATAACTCAAAGCTAACGTATCGACAACGTAACGGATTCCCGCCCATTCACAGATACAGCCGATTTCAGCTTTCGGATCAGACTCGCGAAGCAAGCTGAACACAGTCGGGAAAATACCGTGCTTATTCACTACACGGGAAGGCAGTTCCGGAGTTTGCGATCCCCATTCCGTGTAACCATGAAGTTCCGGTCCCGCCCCCATATACATGGAAGCCCAGTTTACGGCACTGGAAGACGGAAGTACAGAGCGTTTTTTCAACGTATAAGATCCTTCTTCCATCAACTTCTTCACATTCGGCATTTCGGCCTTGTTCACACTATAAGCGCCCCAGCCGTCCAGACCGATCAAAACTACATGTTTGGCTTTCCACTTGGCAGCCATCGAAGCATCGGCAAACAACATCAGAAATACCAATGCGAAAATCAACTTTCCTGTTTTCATGCTATCTTAAATTAAATATATCAATCCTTCCTATAATATCGTACCCGCCCCACTTTCATCTCCACCGGAAAAGCCAAAGAATCGACTTCGCCAATACAAGCTCCACCCAACAACATATCGATCAGCAAATAATAGGGTTTATCGGACGGAAACTCTCCTTGCCGGTTCCGATACGCGCGGATAAGCAAAGTTATGAATATTATATAAAAAAGAAAAATGATAAGGGAAATAGATATTTAAGCATAATGCATACTCATTAATTAAAGACCTTTCTCGATATCCCGTTTACGTTTTAATGCTTCCAGATAATAGTAATCGGCATAGTTCAATGGGACGTCTATTTCCGAATTGTGAGGAATGCTGCCAACAGAATGCATCAGCAGGAAGTTTCCATTCGTGCCCAATGCAGCCCGATAGGCCGGAGAAGAAAGTGAAACCATGATACTGTCGGCATACATTTTATAGCCGGCTGCATCCGGAACATCCATCGTACTGATCTCATAAAGCGCGGAAGCGATACAGGAAGCCGTCGATACATCGCGTGGTTCGTTCGGGATATTCGGAGCCGACATATCCCAGTAAGGAATCAGATCTTCCGGCATATTCTCCAGGTTCTTCATCATATTGAAAGTTTTCAAGGCCTGATCCAGATATTTACGGTCCTTGGTTTCACGATAGCATACCGCATAACCGTAGATAGCCCATGCCTGCCCGCGACTCCAGATAGATTCGTCGGCATATCCTTGTGCCGTCTGGCGATGGCGCACTTTACCATCCTTGATACTGTAATCAATCACATGGTAACAACTTCCATCCGGGCGAAAATGTTCCTCCATGGTACGATCGGCATGCGACACCGCAATCTTATAGAAAGAAGAGTCGCCGGACAGACGCGTCGCTTCGAACATCAGTTCCAGATTCATCATGTTGTCAATGATAACCGGACATTCCCAACCCCGTTCAGACTGCCATCCGCGTTCCACATCCCACGACTGGATAATCCCGGCAGCCGGACGGAAGCGGGTAGACAACGACTTGGCAGCCTGCACCATCACATCTTTATAAGAAGGCGTCCCTGCCAGTCTCAAGCCATTCCCGAAACTGCAATTTACAATAAATCCGATATCATGATGCCAAGTCAGGTTTTTGGCTTCCTCTATGGCATCCGTATATTTGGCGGCCAACGGCAGCAACGTGCTGTCGCCCGTCAGTTCATACAAATACCAGACAGATCCGGGGAAAAAGCCGCTCCGCCAATCCGCATAACCACAATAATAGACAGAACTGTCTGTCTTAAGCGTCACCGGATTCAAGCATTTCCCACTCGCTTCGATCACACCGATCTCATTCCCTATTTGTGCACGGGCAAAATCGATATTCTCGTCAATAAAACTTTTTTCCTCTGTTTTAGGGGCACCTGCACAAGATAGCAGAAATGCCGAAAAAGCAAATGCAATCAAATTTTTCATCATGTACCAATTATTTTATTGTTGTTATTGTATAAGTATAGGAGCCGGAAAGCAGCTGCTTATTGGCGTTCAACGATATCCGGCAGACCTGTTCGCCCCAAACATTCGACAAGCGAGGATCGTCCAGGCGGATCGTTTCGACAGTCGGTGTAAAGGCGCTCTTATTATACGTCATCCGGACTTTCTCGCCATTCACTTCAACCGTGACTACTCCCGGAACCGACACATCCACCTCCCCCCAAGTGAGGAAATTGACTTGATTCGGTTTATCCGCCTTGTCCAAAGAGAACGAATCTTCTATTTTCAGGGAGTTCTTTCCCAACTGGTACGAACGGACCCATTTTTTTACATTTGCCTCTGCCGGATAAGCTGTCGCAATATTTGCAGAGAAATACATACGTCTCGGATCAAAGTGCACATCCGTAGCCCTAAATTCCGAACCGAACTGCTGTGACACACCGTTCACCATAGGCAGGTTGTGATAATTACTCTGCATTGTCCAGATTGAATAGCGTTCGGAACTGAAGGTCTGACGGGTATAGGTCCCGACTCCGGCATCGATAAAAATAGGCGTCGTATTCAAGTAAAGGGAGAAGGTCCCTGCATCGTTATGATTATGGCTTTCATTATTATAGCCTCCTTTCGTTGCCACGAAAAAGCCATTCTTGTTGGTCATATAGCAAAATTCGGTTTCCGGATACCAGGAATAGCCGGGAGCCTGATAATCGGCACTCATTCCTTCCAGTTCTTCACGGGAGAGCAAGGTTTGGAACAGACGGAAAGGGTCACCGGAAGGAATACCGTCCTTATCAGAAAGACTCTTGAGATAAGCAGCATAGTTCATCATAAGAGGGCTTTCGACTGCTTTCCCATACCTGAAAATGAGATCGGCATCCCCTCCTCCTTTGGCAGAAGCATCGGCAAAGTTGACCACCCAGCCGTTCCCCACATAGGAACGGGCGATATATTCACCCATATTCTTAATAATAGGCTGATCGAATACGGAGACTTTACCGCCTGTCCCGTCAGAAAGCATCTGCAGATAATCGTACATCTTTCCAGCAGCATGTCCCCAATAGGAAGGACCTTCTTCGCAACCTCCGTCTCCATGCGTATAATTGATGATATGATCCACGGAAGTCATCGTCCGGTAAACCGCTTTTGCCAATTTATCCCGATCATTCTCAAGCAGGAAGAAACATTGCAGCACATTGAAGTTACACCACGGATTCCAGTTATTCACCAATCCGCCAGGCTTCAGGTTGAACGCCATCCACCAGAAATGATCTTCATTCATATAGGTATCGAGGATGCGGACCTGTAATTCATGCCGCAGCCTTTTTGAAATCAAAGGATTTACCTTATCGAACGAAGGTTTCAGGTAATAATAAATCCAAGACAACTGGGAAGCAAGATTTCCTGAACCCAAATCAATCACATGTTCTTCATAGCTCGGAAAGCATCCTCCGACCTTCTGTAATCCCAAATGTGCCGACAATGCCCAGCTCGTCATTTCACAACTTGCAAAAACACCATTGATAATCTGATCGACAAAGCGTCCCTTCCCTTCAGCCATCTCGGCCATGAACAGACTTCCGAGTGCGGAATTGTTTTTACCGAACGGACTCTCCATAATCGCCCGGTCACCACTTCGTCCGAACTCCAGATAATCGGTCGCTTTCACAACCTTCCACTCATAATCCAGATAACTTTCTCCTTTCCGGATATACTTTTCTTTATAATCACCGAGGAGTTTATCCCAACCGGCCCGGTCAGAATAATCAGGATACGGCACCCACTTCTGCTCCATTATCAACGCGGATTTGACTTTCTCAAAATCGACCTCTTTTTGCAACAAGTCGCGTTTTTCATACGCGTGCAAGTGTGCGACTGTCCAAAGCAACAGGCACACGATTGTGATGAATCGTTGTGTTCTCATAGGTATTATTTTTCAATATCGCAAAAATAGAGGTCCCCTCTATGAGAAAGAGACATATTCATCCAATTCATGTGCACGGATTGTCCAAAAGCAGAAATTTAAGGTGTTTCCTGCCACATTATAATTCTCATCTCCATCATTCGAGTGATCAAATAACATCCGTTCTATGATCCGTTCGTCTTTGTCCCTCCATTCTGTATAAAAATACTGATCCTGTATAAAAGTGAAACCGTTTGCCCAACGGGAAACCCCATACCCCTTTGTTTTCGCCTCCGGTGATTTTAACAAAGGAAGCAGGCTGGTCCCTTCCAACTGAGCAGGCCGTTCGATTCCGGCAGCATCGCACATGGTCGGATATAAATCGACAAATTCCACAATTTGTTCACAACGGTGTGGTGTTTTTATTTCAGGAGAATTGATTATAAGAGTCGAATGCAAACAGGTATTCATAATGCTATGTTTGCACCAAGTACCATGTTCTCCCAAATTCCACCCATGATCTCCAATCAATACGACAGTCGTATTTTTATCGAGTCCTTCTTCTTCCAGGGTTTTTAACAGCCGACCGATCTGTGCATCCACAAAAGAGACAGAAGCATAGTAACCATGTATCATTAATTTGGCAGTCTCTTCATCCAACGGTCCCTGTTCCGGGATACCGCTATAGGCTCTCAACTCGGACCAATTAGTCAAAGCACGTTCCGGGATATTGTTTCCTGATTTTAATATATAATTCTCAGGAATCTCAATTTCAGAATGATCGTACATATCCCAATACTTCTGAGGCACAACAAAAGGCAAATGAGGACGAATAAATCCTACGGCAAGGAAAAAAGGCTTTTCCTGCTTTTTCAGTTTCTTCAAATCCTGTATGCTTTTATCAGCGATTTGCCAATCCAGATAGTCCTTTTCAGGAAAATCTCCATGCTCATAAAAATACCCGCGTCGGCCTTTGCCTGTTTTTTGCTGTTTCTGCATTAAAGCCAAGTTTTCATCCGAATGATATCCCATTGCCGTACCAGGCACGGGAGGCATGACATCATCCCAATATTTCATGGAAGCCTCATCCTGGTGATGATAAATCTTTCCGTTTGCGATCGTTATATATCCGGCGTCTCTAAAACATTTCTGTATGGTAACTGCGTCAGGGACATCCACATCGGTACGGGCATTCCAAGCCTGTAACAGATTTTTTGTCGGACGCAATCCGGTTAACAGGCTTGCGCGGGAAGCTCCGGAGACAGCAATATTGCAGTACGCCCGGTCAAATAATACACTCTGTGTCGCCCATCGATCAATATTCGGAGACTTGATCTGCTTCCGGCCATAACAGCCCAACTCTGGGCGAAGGTCATCGCAAACGATAAACAAAATATTTTGTCTGTCGTGATTCGTTTTCTGTTGTGACCAAACATTTATAGAAGCCGTAACGGCCAAACCTGTCAAAATAAGATTGCGTTTATACATAATATTAATATGATATCAGATTATACAAAAAAACGAAGTTACTTTCGGAAAGGCCGAACCCTTCACAAAAGTAACTTCTAAAAATCTTAAAAAACTATTACCAGTTCGGATTTTGTTCTAAAGATCCATTTATTTCGATTTCAGTAGCAGGAATCGGCCACAGATAATCGCGATTTTCACGGAATACACGCGTCAACAACCGTTTACCGGTGATACCGTATTCTTCACGGTTTAATAAAGTATGGGATAATTTCCAGCGGCGCAAATCGCTGTCACGAATACCTTCACCGGCTAATTCATAAGCTCTTTCACGGAAAATACGCTGGAACACTTCATCCTTGCTATTTGCAGCCAGATAAGAAGGACCGCTATTCAACAAAGCAATGCCGGCACGGGCACGGACTTTATTGATATATTCGACAGCTTTTGGCTGATTCCCTATTTCATTGTAACATTCGGCCAACATCAGATAAACGTCCGCCAAACGGATGATCGGAAAGTTGACAGGTGTATGTTCACGGTTCGTAATAGCTCCGTTCCAGTCACCTTCGGGAACAAATTTTCTCCAGAAATAAGTTTCCCAACCCCCTTTATTATTACGCATGAAACCATTATTTTCATTTACTGCCACAACATCACCTTTCTGGTTCTTTGCAAAGATGAATGTCATTAGACGCTCCTCATTACGATTCCATCCCAGATAAGTAGTATAAGGAGCAATAACCGTAGCCATCAAACGCGGATCGCGCTGGTCCCACATCTCCAATACTTTATCCGCTTCGACCGGTCTGTCCAGAATTTCGGCACCGGCATCATCGACTGTGCATCTGAATACTCGTTCACGAACCTGGTTATCTGTCGTATAACCAGGAAACAATTCGTCCCAATCAAACGGGCGTCCATCTTTGTATTCGTACATATCCACCAGGTTGACAGAAGGTAACGTATTATTCCAGCAGCTACCGTAAGAATTACGAGTACCGGCATAGAAACACAATGGCATACCATAGTCATTGCCTGTACCTCCCAAATTGATAATGGAGAAAATCATTTCAGAACTTGTATGGCCAGTCAGGTTGAACAGATCTGCAAAATTACTGTACAGTTCGTGCCCGTTTGTTGACTTTTCAAGATTTTCAATAGCCTTTTCGTAGTTCTTATTATAAAGATACACCTTGCCGAGCAATGCCTGGACAGCTGTCAATGTCACACGGCCATAGTTAGCATCATCCCATTTGTCAGGCAGCCCTGAATTCAGAGCCTTTTCCAGATCACTGATAATAAACGCCCGTGTTTCTTCTGCAGAACTTCTGGGTTTCATCAAGTTGTTGAAATCCTGTTCCAGGTTTGTTGTCTCGTCATACAAAGGAAGCCCTCCGAAATAGTCCATCAGATGGAAATAGATCAACGCACGTAAGAAATGGGCTTCCCCCAACATTTTGTTTTTTGCGTCTTCGGCAATGGGTGCTTCACCAATGCTGCGAATAGCCAGATTGGCACGCTGGACGGCATTGTAACCGTTCTGCCATTTGCCATTCAAGAAGCCGGTACGTGGTGTACAAGTACCCAATTGAAGAGCTTCATACTGGTCATAACCAACGGCAACATCAGAATTCACGTCAATCATGAACATCTTGCCATACAAATCAGTATTTTTTAGGGACGCATAAACCCCCATCAAACCAGACTTACATTGATCCTCTGTCTGCCAGAAGGTTGAAGAACTTAACTGGTCGTAAGGAGCCCTGTCTAAATCATAGCAGCTTGTCAATGCCAAGAGTGCTGCTAAAAAAGGCATAATATATTTTTTCATCTTATAATTCTGTTTATAAATTCAACAAACATGATCAGAATGTTACATTGACACCGATTACGGCTTGTCGCATTGTCGGATATGTAATGCCGTCGATTTCAGGATCATATCCTTTCCACTTTGTGAATGTAAAGAAGTTTTCCAAACTACCGTAGATTCTGACTCTATCCATATAGGCAACTTTTGTCCATGCCGAAGGCAATGTATATCCCAACGTAATATTTCGTATTTTCAGATAAGCTTTGCTTGCCACCCAAAAATCAGAATATTGCTCATTACGCGTATCACTATAGTCCAACAGACGGGGATATTTCGCATCTGTACGGCCTTCGTACCAACGTCCTTCGATTATATCAGCGTTCAACTGATAGCCCTGACGGACTGTTGATTTATACAGGGCACTCAGATATACATCTTTTATACCTGCTTGTCCCTGGAGCAGAGCAGAGAAATCGATGCCTTTCCAATTGAATCCCAAGTTCATACCATATGTGAATGTCGGGTTTTTACCATTACCGACAACAACACGGTCGTCATCATTTACCAAACCGTCACCATTCAAATCCTTGTAAAGGATATCACCTTTTTGCGGGGTTCCATATGGGAATACAACTTTACCTTTCACATCCGGATTATCCAACATAGACTGTACCAAAGCCAAGTCTTCATCTGTCTGAACAATACGATCTACTTCGCGAACATACAACGACCAGATAGGCAGGCCTTCCTTCAACATTCTTGCGCCATCATAAGAAGGATCATCCCCTTTGAACTTATCCACGTTATTTTTGATATAGGTAAAGTTGAATCCGATGTTATAAGAGAAATCTTTACCAGCTCTGTCACTCCAGTTTGCAGAGAATTCAAGACCTTTATTGGTTACTTGCGCTGCGTTTTGCTTGGGGATGGTAGCATTACCGTGTACCATCGGGGCAGGAAGGTCGATCAAGATTCCATCCGTCTTCTTGTTAAAGAATTCAATACTTCCGGACAGACGGTTTCCTAAAACGTTATAGTCAAGACCGACGTTTGTGATATAAGTAGTTTCCCATGTCAAGGCTGCATTCGCGATAGCAGTTTGCGACAATCCCATTGCCACTGCACGAGCCAAGACATAGTTCGTTTGTGCATACAAAGATTGTGAAGTATAGTTGCCATCGTTATCGCGGTTAGAGCCTAACGTGTTGTTCCCCAGTGAACCGTATGAAGCACGGATCTTCAAGTTATCCAACCAACTGATATTTTTCATGAATTCTTCTTCAGAGATACGCCATGCTGCAGAAAAAGAGGGAAAATACCCCCACCGGTTATCAGCCAGAAAACGCGAAGAACCATCTGCACGTAAGTTTGCTTCAAACAAGTATTTGTCGTCCCATCCTAAATTCAGACGTCCGAAGTAAGAACGCATAGCCCATTCTGTAATATTACCGGTTGAAGAAGATTCACCGATTGCACCGTCGATCACACCCAATGATGGATCAATAAGATCTTTGCGTGTTGCACTGAAATATTGGCGTTTATACTGTTCCTGGCTGGCTCCGACCATCAAGTTCGTACTCAAACGATCATCAAAGAAGTTTCGTTCATATCGTATAGTCGCATCCATAAAGTTTCTGAAAGTCTTTTCATTATAATTATAAATGCTGGTTTGTCCCACTCCGTCTGTATATAAAGTATTCGTTTGGAAGTTATACATCGGAACAAAATTAGGTTTGCTCTCTTTAAACTTATCATAATAATCATAAGTATAAGAACCTTGAATCGTTAAACCTTTCAATGGCGTCAGAATGGCATACAAACGGGTTTTCAATGTATTTGTCTGGACATTACCAGTCGTGTTTCTCAGACGATTATAAGGATTGTTCGTTGCATTTTGAGGATCATCTTCCGCATTTGCATTGATACCTAATCTGTTTTGATCATCCAAATATGCAATACCCGGATTTCCACCAGTTAAACCATAAGTATAAATATCTTTGATATTTTCGCTGACAGGTGTCGTATTTGCGGTATATCCACTTAGATTAACTCCCAACTTCAACCAATCTTTAATTTGAGAATCAATATTCGCACGGAGACTAAAGCGCTCATAGCCACAATTTTCAAGGATACCCGGATTATTCAGATAATTGAACGAGGTGTAATAGGTAATCTTCTCTGAACCGCCGGATGCAGACAGATTATGTTGATGAGAAACACCTGTTTCATAGACATCAAAAATGTCACTGTTCGGGTAAGCCAGATAGTTAGGCATGCCATATTCGTTCAATCCGTTCGGATCTTTCGATTTTTCACGCCAAAGATTGATCACATTCTGAGAGAAAGGAGCCGGCTTATTACTATTGGTCATACCTTCATTCAGGTACTCCATATAGCTTGCATAATCGGAAACTACATCATAAGGCTTATCCAACGTTTGGAAAGACACATAACCCGTATAATCCAACTTCATTTTACCGGATTTACCGGATTTAGTCGTAATCAAGATAACACCGTTGGCTGCACGGGAACCATAGATCGCAGATGAAGCCGCATCCTTCAAGACACTGACTGTTTCGACATCCTGCGGGCTGACACTATTCAGGCTGCCTTCCACACCGTCGATAATGACCAGAGGCGAAGAGTTGTTCAAAGTACCCTGACCACGCACCTTAATATCTGCATCTCCATTATTGGACGGAATATTGTTGCTGGATGTGATTTGCACACCGGGAGCAGTACCGGCCAAAGCTGTTGAAATGTTTGTCAACGGGCGGCTTTCTGCCATTTCACTGACATTAACGGATGTAACAGAACCAGACAGGTTGACTTTTTTCTGCGTACCATAACCTACAACTACGACTTCTTCCAATGCTTGTGAGTCTTCAGTAAGTTTGATAGTAACGGTTTTCTGGCTATTTACCGGAATCTGTTGTTCTTTGTATCCGATAAATGAAACAATTAAAATAGAGTTAGGCGCGACTTCAAGAGAAAAATTACCATCCATATCGGTAATAGTTCCATTAGTTGTCCCTTTTTCCACCACGTTTGCACCTGCAATAGGTCCAAACTGATCTTCTACCACACCTTTAATAGTGTGTTTTGCCTGTTGAGGAGAAGCTACAACAGGATTCGGCTCATTTGAGCCAAACGTATCGGTAGAAGGATTAGCGGAGGCCATTCCGATTGATGCCAGGAACATAGTAGCTCCCAGGAACATCGCTCTCGATACATAAAAGCGTTTAAAATCTTTTGTCATAATAACACCAGATTGATTAATAAATTGATAATAATTCTCATTTCTCTAAATAGGCACTTTGTGTTTTTTCAATTGTGTTTTTCACAAAAGTGTGTTACTGATCTAAGTTCTTCAAGAACTATGATGAAAACGTTGCAAATTTAGATGTTAATAATGTGTATGAATGTATACTTTTATCCATTTGATATGCACTAATCTTCCAACGGTGAGTTTTTAGCAATGTGTTAAATGTCTATATATTAACATATTGTGATTTGCATGTTTTGTATAACATATAAATTAAGCTTAATTGGCAATATATTTATTTAGAATTCAGTTTGTAATATTCACATAGGTATACATTGAAGTGTAAAAACGATACAGCTAAGGCAAATTCTCATAGTTTGGCAGATATGAATCATAAATGATGATTTATCATCATGATAGTTCAACATGGATTTCCGATTCAGCTTCACCCGTCTTTGATACCTTTTGATTGTCATGTCATACAAGGGTGATGGCAGATATCCGGACTGCCTTCACCTCAAAAATTTGCCTTCACCCTGTCTCGTCCTGATTTGAGTTGGCCATGCCTCCCCGGTTTCACATCCACACATTTAAGTAAAAAACAAGGAGGCTACAATATCAATTAATCAACAAATACACAGGCATTAACAGCTA
>ERZ859967.521-NODE-521-length-21064-cov-3.753058_pt1 | contig 21064 bp, 14 predicted proteins | sample MGYA00510115_ERZ859967 | MGnify/ENA primary metagenome ERZ859967 (study PRJEB30046, sample SAMN00715171) | human gut metagenome | study: EMG produced TPA metagenomics assembly of the A metagenome-wide association study of gut microbiota in type 2...
CAACCTTTGTTAACCTTAAATCTAATACTATGAAAAAAATCACATGACAAATATAGGGGTTCATCCTATTCCCTCCAAATATCTGTTAGTGTTTGACATTCCTTTTATAATTCTTTCACGGATATTCACTGTTTTCGCACACGAACTGTCTTTTTGAGATAATATAGGGATGGATAGTGGCTAAATGATTATCGGGCGGAAAGGGGAATAACCATAGTACATAGGTGACATACATGTATAAGATACGTTTATTTTGCTATATGGATAATCGCATGTTGATTACTGTCGGTAAGTCGTTTGACTATTGTCAGCAAGCATGCTGATTACTGTCAGTAAACTTACTGACAGTAATCAAACGCTATGGATGTCCTATGCAAAATAATATAATGTATTCTAGATTAGTTGAATAGCTAATGACCCGTGATTGAAAAATATCCGTTGGCAATGTTGCAGAAAATATGTGGATATACCCTTCCACCCGCTAAGGCTGATGGATAAGGAAATACGGGAGTGTGGAAGGGTATGAAGGAAAGGGAAAAGTTGCAAATCTGTTTCATTCGTTTCACAGAACCTTTCACCCCCCGAAAAGAGTTGTAAAACGTGTAATTTCTTCAATTATAATAATATATATTTGCCTCCATACAAAGCAAAGTTATGAAGGTTCGCGTCGGTTTATATATACTTTTGATACTCTTTCTTTTGATATCAGGCAAAGAAGAGGCGCGGGCTGGAAGATATGCGGCGAAAGGAGATACTTGTAGAGTATCGGACCGGATGAATCAGCCGGAAACCTGGAGCAAAATTTACCAATGGGTGATGGACGACCCGCAAGTGCCGGATAAAGAAGATGTGTTGATGTTGATCCGGTATCACTTCGGGAACTTTGAAAAGCTGAGAAAGCTGTTACGCTATTTGGATGGTGGCAGATCTTACGCTTATTTATCGGAACATCAGTTCCGGAAGATAGAACGGACAGGGAAGATGAAGGACAGTTTGCCGGTAGCTGCATTAACATTGCCTGCGAATACTTTGCCGGAGGAGCAATTGGAAACTATGGCTTTCGCTCCTTGGGTTGAAGTGGAAAGTAAGCGGGAAACCCCGCACAGAACAGTGCTTGCATTGAAGAACAATATACTTTATGATTTAGCTTTGGCTCCGAATGTGGAGGTGGAATTGCCCGTAGGGCAGCGGTGGTCTTTGAATATGGAATATAAATGTCCCTGGTGGTCGAACAGCAAGCATGGCTTTTGTTACCAGCTTCTTTCGGGAGGTGTTGAGGTACGTTGCTGGCTTGGAAAACGTAAGAACCGTGAACGACTGACAGGACATTTTCTGGGAATATATGCCGAAGGGGGAGTGTACGATTTTCAATTTGACAAAGACAAAGGATATCGGGGAAACTACTATGCAGCTTCCGGTCTGACGTATGGGTATAGCCATCAACTGGCACGGCACCTGGCTCTTGAGTTTAGTTTGGGTATTGGTTATTTGGCGACAGAATACCGCAAATACACCACTTACGAAGGCGATTTGATATGGACGAGTAGCGGACGCTATCATTTTATGGGGCCTACAAAAGCCAAAATCTCTTTGGTATGGCTCATTAAGGGAAGGAGGCGATAGCTATGAGGTGTACGAAATATATGTTTCTTTTACTTCTGTTCGGGCTGCCGGTACTGTTAGCCGGATGTGATTTCAGAGATATACTGGATGAGTATCCCGTCAGCGGAGTAAAGATAAAGTTTAACTGGAAAGGAGTGGATAAGTTGCCCGAAGGGATGAGGGTGATTTTCTACCCGAAGAGTGAAGAAGGCAGAAAGGTGGATAGCTATCTTTCGGTAGAAGGGGGAGAGGTGAAAGTGCCGCCCGGGCGTTATGACATGGTGATTTACAATTACAATACGGAGATTGTGATGATTCGCAATGATGAGGCGTATGAGACGATTGAGGCTTATACTGATTATTGCAAAGGGCTTGAAACAAGTGAAAAGATGGTGTGGTCACCGGACCCTCTATATGTAGTAAGTGTGAATGATATGAGGATAGAAAAGAGTGAAGATGTGCTTTTGATAGAGTTTCAGCCGAAGCTGGTAGTCAAGCACTATTCTTTTGAAATAAAGGTGAAAGGATTGAAGAACGTGGCAAGCATTGTTTGCAATGTGGATGGAATGGATGGGGGATATTGCATAAGTAATGGCTCATGTACTGCAAGCATTGCTCCTATCTATGTGGAGGCTCATAAAGGAGAGGATGTAATACGTGGTAGTTTCTCTGCTTTTTCCTCATCAGAGTCTGCGAATACACGTTTTACCGGGGGGGTGGTGATGAAGCTATTGCTAGTTAAGGTGGATAATACGGTTCAAGAGACCAAGGTTGACATCACGGCGGCTGTAGCTCCTCCTCCGCCCGGGGAAGAAGAAGATCCGGTAACGGATATCGAGATACCGATTGAAGAGGAGATTGAAGTGGATGATGTTGAAGTTCCTCCCGGTGGAGGCGGAGGTATTGGCGGTGATGTAGGAGACTGGGACGACGAAACGAATGTTGAGTTACCTGTAAATTGAAAAGTAAAACGAACAAAATATTAACTTATAAAACAAATGATTATGAAGAAGATTTTATTGGCAGCAGTTGCTGCGGTGGGAATCGTAGGGTGCTCACAGAATGAAGAGATTGAGAAGGCTGGTGAAAAGGCGGAGATTAACTTTGGAACGGTAGTGAAGAATTCTACAAGAGCTGCTGTGACAGATAACATCAACTTTAAGGCTTTTAAAGTAAATGCTTATATTGTTGATGTAGCAAATATTTCAGCCGCAGGATTGGGTAGTGCTTATATGGATGGAGTTGAATACACGGGTGGACAAGGAAAATGGGAGGCAGCAAAAACTTATTATTGGCCTATAGATGAAAAAATGCAGTTTTTTGCTTATCCCTCTTCGATAACAGATTTTGCGACTGAAGGGACTAATTATCCTACTTTTTCTTTTGCTGTAAATGATTTACCCGCAAGTCAGCTTGATTTAGTTGTAGCTCACCATTCTGATGTAACTAAACCTGCGGATAATGGGACATATACACTTAATTTTAAGCATATTCTAACTCGCGTAAATTTCTCTTATAAACCCGAAAATCCTGATTATACTTATGCTATATCCAGAATAGAAATTAAGGGACTTTTAGGGGGAACTGCTAAATATACTTTTGATAAAAATGATGGAGCATGGGATACTACTGATGCTACGGAAGGTAAAAGCTACTCTTATTCTATTGCTTCTTCACCCGAAAAAGATGGTGAGTATTATAAATTAGATGATACAAATGGTTCACTTATGTTATTGCCTCAAACTGCTGCTGGTATAACTATAGAAGTAACTTATACGACAAAATCGGGAGATCATACTTTCTTTACTGGCACAAAGGCTGTTACTCTCCCTGCAGAGACGCCAGCATGGGGAATTGGACAAAATATTCGTTATAAATTGACTTTACCTGTGGGTGGAGACGCTATTGACCTTGATACTGATGTCAATAATTGGAATACTGAAGATGCTGGTAATGAAGTTACTCCTGATACCCCTGTAACTCCCACTCCCGCTGCATAACCTTTCCTAATCCCATAATCTCCCTCCCCGAAGACTTTCTTTCCCACAAAGTCTTCGGGGATTTTTTTGTATCATAAAGCGAAAAATGATACATATCGCACTAAAAAAGGCGTCAAAACCCATGGCTCGACCCAAAAAAATCATTAAATTTGCGACAAACGCAATGTTATATATAGTTATGGCAGATTTGAATCGCATTAAAGTAGTCTTAGTTGAGAAAAAGAGAACCAACAAATGGCTGGCTCAGCAGTTAGGCAAGGACCCGGCTACAGTTTCAAAGTGGTGCACCAACGTGTCACAACCCGATCTTTTGACGTTAAACAAAATAGCAAATGCTTTGGATGTTGACGTGCGAGAACTGATAACCAAATCGAAAGAATGAAATATGACAATGAAGATGAACAGCCCTTATACCGCTGCAATTACGGGTGGAGGGTTTCTCCTTAATGAGACGCTTGCCCTGCTCCCTCTCTTGCAGAGCACAGATAGGGGAGAGCGTCTCAAAGACGAACAGTTGAACAACCATGTGCTGATGATTAATGCTGAAACATCGAGAAAAAGAGCAATCGCAGAGATTAGCCGTCGTTATGACGTAATGCCTCCTGCTTTTTGGCAAGATTTTTTAGCGATGACCTCCGTAGAGCAGCCTATTGCCCTTTTTTTTGTGTTGTTGAAGACATACAAAATACTTTTTGACTTTCATGTAAACGTGACGATACGTCGTTGGAATAGCGTCGCTAAGTCTGTAAACAAGGAAGATATCCTCATGGAATTTAATGAAATATCTGCTCGTGATGCGTTTGTTGATTCATGGAGTGAAGCTACGAAGAACAAGGTAATTAGTGCCTATTTGTCTATTTTGCGAAAGGTAGGAATGCTCGATAGAACTAACCAACTGCAAGTGCTTGATTGTACCAACTATCCATACTATTTGCAGATTGGTGAATCTTGGTTTTTGGAAGCCTGTTTGTTGCAGCCTTATCAAATTGAAAAGATAAAAAAGAGTTTGATATGACCATAAAAGAATTGGATGATAAACTTAATAGTCCCGGCTTTCAGGATACTGAGAACGGTGACTTATTCTATAACTTTTTCATCTACCAATACCCGGCGGAGAAGGAGTATGATATTCGTAGGCAGATACAGGAGTTCAAGCAGAACCTTATCCGCCCTACGAACTATGTGGATGTACTCACGCTCGACTTGTTTGAAGAATTCTGTAATTATCTTGATGGGCAGAAATTCCTCAAGTTCGACTCTATGCTGCAATATTTGCTCGAAAAAGAACAGGCGCAACCCGATACGAGTGATAAGATATTCAGCACATTGGAGCGTCATGCCCATAGTGAGAAGTTCGTGAAATACCTGCATGAGCGCATCGTAGCGCATATTACGATTGATGATGAATACCGCCGACCATACGTGTTTATGTATGGCATCGGTACCATGTATCCCTATCTGCGTGCCAATGAACTATTGGCAAAATATGAAGATTACAATGAAACCGGACGTTATAAAATCATTCTCTTTTATCCCGGACATCGGGAACAAAATTCGTTCAAACTCTTTGATACCCTGAACGACCACCATACTTATCGTGCCACCTATTTAATAAACGAATAAACTATGCAATTAAAAGACTTATATATCAAGCCCATCAATCGCTCGGTCAATCCGGCAGTTTCTGCTACCAAGTTCGATAAAGAGACCATTGATATTGAAATCAAGGAATACGTCTTTACCGATGAAATCCTCAATGGACTTTACCGCATTCTGGATGCCATCAAGAACAACAAACCCTACGACCATGTAGGTATTTGGATTGATGGCTACTACGGTTCGGGTAAATCTCACTTCTTGAAGTACCTCGACTATTGCATCACACCCGAAACCCGTGATGTAGCCTTAGAACGTTTACTTGATGCCGTGAAGGAGATTGACCCCTTCGATGGTAAGCACAACCTTCAGTTTGAGTTTTCACAGGTTCAGGATATTGCTTCGTGGCTCAAGATTGCCACTATTGATACATGCATCTTCAACCTTGAAACGTCCTATAATGCGGCTACTGACAAGAAAAAGGCTTTCTTACAGGTGTTTTGGGATGAGTTTAACGGCAAACGTGGACTGAACAAGTTCAACCTCACCTTAGCTCAACTTTTGGAAAAGCCGCTGATGGAGCGCGGGTTGTTGGAGCAATTTAAGGAAACCATTGCCGAAATGGGTGGCGATTGGAACAATCCCAGCGAGGCTGCCGACTTGGTGGACCAAGCCTTGGAGATGGTCATAGATGCCGCAGTAGAACTCAATCCGCAGTTCGACCGTAATTCCCTCTACAACCATATTGACAAGCGCGACTATGCCATCAGTATCGAACGCTTCGGTATGGAGTTGGCCGATTATCTCAAGGACAAGGGCGACGACTACCGTTTGATATTGCTGGCCGATGAGGTGAGCCAGTTTATCAATAAAGAACGTGACCGCTACCTGAATCTGCAAGAGATTATCACCAAGCTCTCCGAAGCCTGCCACAATCAGGTGTGGGTGGCTTGTACGGCCCAGCAGGACCTTAGCGAGATTATGGACGACTGCAATATTGGTGAAGAAAAGGACAAGGAAGGAAAGATTAAAGGTCGTTTCGAGGTGAAGGTGTCACTCAAAGGCACGCAACCCGAAGTGATTACGCAGAAGCGTATTTTAGAAAAGAAAACGGAAGTGAAAACCGACTTAGCTGCCATGTACGAGCAGCAGCAAGGCGTCTTCAGTCTCCAGTTCAAGTTACCCAATGCGTATAAAAGTTACGATACGGAAACTGACTTTATCGACTTCTACCCCTTTGTTCCTTATCAGTTCAAACTCATTATGCAGGTGTTCGATTCTTTCCTTGCCTTGGGGTATGTGGCCAAGGAGGTGAAAGGTAACGAACGAAGCATCATCAAAGTGATTCACGCTACAGCCAAGGCTCCCAACAATGCTCAGGCCGAGGTGGGTAAGTTCGTCTCGTTTGATGAACTTTACAACAATATGTTCGAGGAGGGTCTGCAAGCTCGTGGACAGAAGGCTGTGGACAATGCTATCCGCATAGCCCGTACATACGCTGATCCGAAACTGGCGGTACGTGTAGCCAATGTCCTTTTTATGGTTTGCAATATTTCGCAAACGGATCAACTGGTTTTCCCGGCAACGCTCGACAATATCACCACGTTGCTGATTAACGATATGACCACGCCTCGCCTCAATCTGAAGAATGAGGTAGAAAAAGTGGTGGACTTCCTTTGCGACAACAATATCATTCGTCGTGAGCAGGGCCGACAAGGTGCGCCCGACTACTTCTCATTCTATAGCGAAGAGGAGATGAAGGTAGCCGAGTTGATTAAGAGCCAGACAGCCGACAATAATCTACAGGCCGGTGAGCTGAAAGAGATCTTTAACCGCTACCTGAAAGGGTTGAAGAACAAGGAGCAATACAAAACCCGTGTGTTTGCCGTGGGTATGACCATCAATCAGCGCAACTACCTCAGTAATAACCCGGATGTAGTGCTGGAGTTTATGATGGATGATGATTATGATACGCCCGAACTGCTTGCTTTGCAAAACCAGTCCAATCGGTTGGTGTACTATGTGGGGCCGCAATTCCGGGCTAATGCTCGCCTGCGCAATAACTTTTATTGGTATTGCAAGGTGCAGAGTTATATGACTACCAATCCTGCTACCAGCGACGAGAATGCTGCCGTGCGCGAAGAGTTCAAGAAACGTGCCGGCGAAGTGATGACCGGTATCATTGAACGGGAGTTTCAGAAGATTCTCGACACTTGTCCCTTGGTGAGTGGTCTCTCTGTGATTGATGATGTAGAGTTGGGTAATAAAAAAGGTAACGACCGATACCTGGCTGCCATCGAGAAACATCTCTCCGGCATCTATACTAAAGCTGGACTGGTAGATTTACTGCAAATCCCCCGAAACAGCGACAAGCTCAGAGCAGCTATTTCTCGTACTGTGAATCCGGGTGATTACGAAGGATTAAATGCCTCGCTTACCGAAGCCGAGCACGAAGTGGAGATTTACCTCAACAAGCAATATGAGGAACTGAACGTAAGCGACGTAGTAGCCAAGTTCTCCAAAGCTCCATACGGTTGGGATGGCATCTGTACCCTTTATGTAGTGAACGAACTCGTGCGTCGGCATAAGCGTAACTATAGCTATAGTAACAATCCTAATGTGGAAGTGAATATTGTGGCAAACCGTTTGCTGAGCGAAACCAACAAGTTTACCATTCGTCCGGCTGTTGCCATTTCGCCCGAGGTGATTAATGGCTTCATTGCCGCTTGGAAGAACATCTTTGGGGTGAGCGAATCTTTCTCCACTACCGATAGTACCCAACTATTCCGTCTCAGTCGTGAAAAGGAGAATGTACGAGGTATTGAGAATGTAGTAGCACGCTACAAGCAACTCTACAAGGATAATGCCGCATACTCTTTCAGTGCACCGCTCGACGAGATGGTGACCCTGCTTGAAGGTTGGCTTGCTGAGCGCGATCCGTTGAAGTATTTCCGTCGTGTGATGGACGAGCAGGAACAGGCACGCACTCTTTTCGACACTTGCAAAGAAGTCGTGCAATTCGCTCAGGATCAGATGGCCAATTATAAAGATATTCTCCGATTTGTGCGTGATAATCGGGATAATTTTAGCTTCGTATCTGCCGAACTTCACGAAGAGACTACGCAGTTGCTGGGTATCGAGAGTGCAGCATGGCCCATTGCCATCCGCACCTATATGAAGCTTCGCAATATCCTTGCCGCAGCCATTGACGCTAAGCGGACGGAACTGCGTAAACAGATCTCTGAAGAGTATGCCAAGACGTATGCTCAGCTGGAGCAAGGCTGCAAGGATAATGAGGTATCGACTTCTGTTCTCTCTGACCGAGAGGCTACGGTAAAACTCAAAACGCAATCGGATAGTATCCCCGTATTGCAGGCCAACCTCGATACTAATGCATTCTTTGGCGAACAGTCGGCAAAGATATTGGCGGCGAAGCCGAAGTCAAAACCAAAGATTGGTGGTGACGATGATAAGAATGGCGATGATGACGAAACTTTAGCTAAGAAGCATCCTACACAGGTCGCCTTGACAACTCGTACTACTTTGCCCATTGGCACTGAGGCTGATGTGGATAAGTATCTTGCCCGACTCAAGAAGCAACTGATGGCGCATATAGAGAAAGGCGAGACGGTGATGATTATCAAATAATGAATAAAGAAATTGGATAGATGGATACCAATAGATTAAAGAAATTTGCTACTGAAGCACGCAATATACTCAAGGCGGGTATTGCCGCCAAACTGACCGGCTTGGGCTTCAACCGCAAGGGCGAAGTGCCCGAGATTTTGAAACCGCAACTCTTGCAAGGCGGCACGCTTTGGAACGGGCAGACCTTTCCCGAAGGCTTTTACCACCAATGGATGCGTCTCTATGAGCAAGTGCAGGCTAAGGGCGTGAATGAAGTGTACGAGCAGGCAGCCTATACTTGGTTCAATCGACTTGTAGCTATTCGCATCTTGCAGAAGAACGGACTCTGCGAACCGGTAAGTACATACGCTGATTCTGCACGCACTCCGCAGATAGTGAACCAAGCCCGTCAAGGACTCTTCCCGCCGATGGAGGAAGTTGCGAAGCGTCACCTTCTGGAGTTGCTCGATGATGATACGAAGGTTACCGAGCAGTTTGCCGTACTTTTGGTGGCATGGTGTCATGCAAATCCCATCCTGCAACGTTGCTTCGGCACGATGGAAGATTATACCGAACTGTTGCTTCCTGCCAACATCTTAGCGGAGAATGGTTTTATCGACCTCCTGAATCACACCGAATTTATTACTGATGAGGAATTTCGCTCACCCGAACTCATTGGCTGGCTCTACCAGTTCTACATCAGTGAGCGCAAGGACGAGGTGTTTGCCAAGAAGGGTAAGTTTGAGGCTGATGAGATTCCTGCCGCCACGCAGATTTTTACGCCTAACTGGATTGTGAAGTACATGGTACAGAATACGGTGGGGCGTATCTATCTTGATAATAATCCTTCTGCTACTTCGATGATGAAGTCGAAGTGGCAATATCTTGTGGATTCAGCCGAACCGACACCTGCCGATGCGGTACTTCATTACAATGAACTGACTGACCTCAAGGTGGCAGATCTCGCTTGTGGTTCGGGGCATATCCTTAATGAGTGCTTCGATCTGCTTTACGATCTTTATATTACAGAGGGGTACACTCGTAGCGAAGCCATCACGCATATCTTCATGGACAACCTCACTGGTATCGACCTCGATCCTCGTGCACAGCAGCTTTCGCTCTTTGCATTGACGCTGAAGGCTTGTCAACACGATCATAGCTTTGCTGATGCGCATTGCTTGCCCCGGGTGTTGACGATGCCGAAGGTACAATTGCCTTTGCCCACCGATACCCGATTAGCGGTAGAGATTGATGCCGTCAATGCCTTGCTGGAGGATGCCGACTCTTTGGGTAGCATCATGAAGTTTAACCTTACACCCGCTGCTTGGGAATGGGTGGCTTCTTTGGTAACTGAGAATGAAGCGGCAGCATTGGTGATAGCATTGGCAGAGCAATATGATGCTTTGGTGATGAATCCACCGTATATGGGTGGAGGCAATATGAATGAGGTGTTGAGTAAGTATGTGAAGAAGAATTATGAGGATGGAAAGGCTGACCTTTTCTCTGTATTTATGGAACTTGCCATCGACCGACTGAAGGCGCATGGTCGTTACGGTATGATTAATATGCAGAGCTGGATGTTCCTCTCTTCGTTCGAGAAATTACGTAAGACGTTGCTTGACAATTGTCACATTGAGAGTATGCTTCATCTCGGTTCTCGTACTTTTGACGAGTTGAGTGGGGAAGTGGTGCAGAATACAACTTTCGTGGTGGCAAAGCACAATGCCAATCGAAGCGGAGCGTATTTTCGCTTGGTGGAAGGCAAATGCTGTGTGGATAAGGAACGGATGTTTTTGCATACGGTCGAACAAGGTGCAAAGATATACTACCCCAATGTGCTGCAGGAAAACTTTGAGAAGATTCCGGGATGCCCAATAGGATACTGGGTTTCTGAAAAATTTTTATCCCGCTTCGCGGGAAATCTCGCATTGTCTGCTGTTTGCAAGCCAACACAGGGCTTAGCAACAGGTGACAATGCGAGATTTCTCAGATTATGGTCTGAAGTCAATCTGAAAAAGATTGGCTTCCACATGAATTCATCAACAGATGCCTATCAGTCTGGTTTTAAGTGGTTTCTTGTAACTAAAGGAGGAGGATTTAGACGTTGGTATGGAAATATAGAATATGTGGTTAATTGGGAAAATAACGGTTTTGAGATTAAAAATTTTAAAGATGAAAAGGGGAAATTACGGTCACGGCCTCAAAATGAGGATTATTATTTTTCTGGTGTAGGAGCGTCTTGGTCTACTATATCATCTGGCAAACCTTCATTTCGCTTTTTCAATAGAAGTTGGTTGTTTGAAACAAAGGGCTCTGTATGTTTTCCAAAGAAACAGTCTGATGTATATAAATTAATAGGATATTTGAATTCTCCTGTTGTGTTTGCTTTCCTACAAACGCTATCCCCAACTTTAGATTATCATGAGGGACCAATGGGAAAAGTCCCGTATGAAGATATTGAAGGTGCTCAAAATATAGAAAATCTTGTGAAGACCAATATAGAAATAAGTAAGAGTGACTGGGACTCTCACGAAACCTCTTGGGATTTTCAGCAGAATGAACTTATCTCCTTAATAGACTGTACCGAAAAAGACCTGACTATAGAGTCTCTGACTTCATTGTGTAGTTTCTCTGTACACAGTAGTACAGAGAAACTGCAAGCCTATGAAAACCCTCATGCAGTCCGCTTACAAGACTTGATGGAACATTACCACACGAAGTGGAACACCCTCTTCGCGCAACTCCATGCCAATGAAGAAGAACTCAATCGTCAGTTCATCGACATTTACGGCCTGCAAGACGAACTCACGCCCGACGTGCCTTTGGACGAAATCACCATTTTGCAACAAGGAGAAATCAGTATAGAAAAGGAGAATTAGCAATGAAAAGAGGATAAAAATAATTTAGTAAACTTAGCTGACGGTAGAACTACCTAGTAGTAGTTCTACAACTACTACTAGGTAAATGATTAATTACTACTAGGCAGTTGGTCGATTACTACTAGGTAATTTGAAAGTGATTTAAACCGTATTTGAAAGAGATTTGAAGATGGTAAAAAGACCAAGTTATTTTTTAGACATTACTAAAAATGGATATTGGGAGGTGAACATACAAAAAGAAATGAATGATGGAAACAAATGATAAGACTCAAAAAATAGTATGGCACGACGATGTGGTGCTGAAACAAATGTTGTCCTACGCTGTTGGTGTATGGATGGGGCGTTATCGCTTGGGTAAACCCGGGCTGCACATTGCTCATCCTGAACCTGCGGCCGAGGAACTGGCTCCTTATACCTATCATGGCCATACCATCGAGATAGACGATGACGGCATCTTCCCTCTCATGGCCGCTGATAGTGGCTTTACTGACAATGCCTGCCTGCGTACTGCCCAGTTTGTGAGCGATGTGTTTGGTGCCGAGCATCAGGTGGAGAATCTCAACTACATAGAGCGCACCCTCGGCAAGACAATCGAGCAGTATTGGCAGAAGGACTTTTGGAAAGACCATAAGAAGATGTATCAGAATCGCCCCATCTACTGGCTCTTTGCGAGCAAGAAGGGAACCTTTCAGTGCATCGCCTATCTGCATCGCATGACGCCCTATACCCCCGAACGTATCCGCAGCAAATATCTGTTGCCATTCATCGAAGCGTTGAACCGCAAGATTACCGACCTTACTGCCCGTGCAGCCGACCTCAGCACCGCCGAACGCAAGAAGCTTGATACGCTGAATAAGCAGCTCGAAGAGTGCCGAGAATATCACGACCGCCTTGCTGTGGTAGCCGAACAAACCATTCCGCTTGACTTGGACGATGGCGTGATGGTGAACTATGCGAAATTGGGTGATGTGGTAGCGAAGCTGAAGTAATATTGTAAAGAGTATGGCAAACGAAGTAGAACGGCTTCTTAGATATATAAGAAGAGAAGATGTAGCTCTTTTCATTGGTTCCGGTTTTTCAATAAAGGCCGGAGCCTCTTCAGTATGGGATCTGATTGAAGCTATTAATAAAGCAGCAGATACTGATTTGGCTAAGGTAGTAAAATCTCCAACTCTAAGAAGTATAACAGAAATATTTGTAGAGGAATATGGTGATAGGAATGAGCTTCTTTCTATTCTAAAAAATCTGTTCTCTTTTAAGCCCAAAGATACTTCAGACCAGCAAATGCTGGTTCAGATACCTCATATACATACTATTTTTACAACCAATTATGACACGCTGTTAGAAGATGCCTATCCTAAAGAAGATAGAGAAGTTATTACTAGCAATACAGGTTGTGCGTTTACATCCAAGGTGCCTGTTCATATATACAAAGTACATGGTGACATTACCACTTTGAATGATCCTGATAGGATAGTCATTACAGATAGCGATTATAAAGGATACTTTATGAACAAGCAATTTGAGTTCATTTGGAAAGAACTTCAGAATGTGTTTGTGAAGAAGCATGTTGTGTTTATAGGCTATAGTCTTGAAGACGATAACATTCTTGAGGTTATTAAGGTGGTACGTGATTGTATTGGGCAAAACATGAAACAGCCGTTCGTAATTGCTCCGGGATTTAATGACAACAAGAAGGCTAGACTCAAAGCGAATAGGCTCAACTATATTGATTCCAAAGCTGAAGATGTTTTGGAGACAATCCTTGTATCTCTTAATGATAATATCGTATCTGATTTTCGGCAGAAGAAAGTCTGTAAGGAAACCTACGACCGCTTTTGTGAGATTAACGCGGGCTTATATTCTACAACAACTAATAAAGGTAAAGAGAATTCTATTGATGATATTCACGTAAAAGAAGGTAAAGAAAGAAAAGACAATATTAATATTAAGGTGCCTTTTAATGTACGTGAATTCATAGAACAAGGTCACTTTAATGAGCGTCTTAAAATAACTGGTACTAATATATATGTACCTGCATATGGGATTAAGGCTTCTGATATGCAGGAATTTGAACACCGTATAAATGGAATTCGTCTCTCAACTAAAGATGACATTTCAAAACTATTTATAATGCCTTCATTGGAACAAGAAACAGTGAGACTCAAAATGTCATCCATAGGATTTGTGGAAAAGGCAATGTCGTATAGATATACAGAAAATCATAAGGTACATATTGATATTGAAACGCCTATCTATACATTTAAAACATCAATTGAGCAGCATGGAAGTAATAAGTATAGGATGAACTTTGATGTAGATTTTCACGATACATATAAGAGTAATGAAGAGGCTGTCAAGTGGATTGAGATGCTGATAGGTCTCTATTCTCATGAAGAATTGAAGATAGATGGATTTGGTATCACAGCTGATAAAATGGAAACAGCTGTTGATGTTTTTAAGTCGTATAAAGAATATTATCAGATCATCAAAAGCATAGAATGTGAAACGGAGGTTAGCTTTGATTATTATAATAATTACACAGAAGAGAATCTGTTGCATGCAAAATATGTTCTTCATTATTATAATGGCACAGGTTTCTCCACTGAATTACGTAATGCTTGTATGACGTTTATGATTGATGGTTGTGACAAAACTGAAATATCTATTGATTATTTTAAAAATGATAGGTTTGCCATGGTAGAAAGTAAACCATTAGGTGAAATTGAACTAAATGGGCAAACTTTTACCATACCATACGTAAACATTGTATTTATGGATTGCTCTGCAAAAGAAATAAAGGCTATCGATGAATATCAATATGAGGTTGTGATGGAAAATCAAGAGGCAGTGTATGTAACTTGGTGTTCGGATAAACAAGCTGAACAAGAAAATGGTGTATTGCATCTTAGATAAAAAAAAGCAAATTGATCAAGAGGAGAAAATGACAGCTGAAGATATACTGAAACTCAGAGACCACGGTGAAGTGAGCAAGGTACAGTTCAAAGAACGTATCTTGGATAAATACGATATAGGGTGCGAGCTGGTTGCTATGAGTAATGCTCGCGGGGGACAACTTGTCATTGGTATCAACGACAAGACGGGAGCTTTTAATCCGTTGTCGTATGCCGAAGTGCAGGAAGCCACTAATCTGCTCAGCAATATGGCTTCGGAGAATGTGGTGCCTGGCATCTTACTTGAGATAGATACAGTCAGCATTGAAGGAGGTAGTGTGGTGATAGCTACTATTAAGGAAGGAAATAATAAGCCTTACCATGACAATAAAGGTATCGTGTGGATGAAGAATGGAGCGGATAAACGTAAGGTTTTCGACAATGCGGAGCTGGCGGAGATGATGACCGAGTGTGGTAACTTTACTCCTGATGAAGCTGCCGTTAAAGATGCTACGTTGGATGATTTGGACGAAAATACGCTCAAGCAGTTCCTGCAAAACCGTTTTACCATGGTATTGGAAAAAAAAGGAATGATTGGTGATGCTTTGCAGGAAGCATCACTGGATGAGATAGCCAACGCAATTGCCAAAGGACATGATATCAATAAGCTGATGCGCAACTTGCGCTTTATCCGTCCAGATGGGAGTCTTACAGTGGCTGCCATGTTACTGTTTGGAAAATATACCCAGCGTTGGTTGCCTGTGATGACGGCGAAGTGTATCAGTTATGTAGGCAATTCTATTGGAGGTAAGGTATTTCGAGACAAGGTGAACGATGCAGTGATGGAAGGAAATCTTTTGCATCAGTTTGAGACCATTATGTCTTTCTTCACTCGCAACCTCAAGAATGTGCAAGTGGAAAAAGAGTTCAATTCATTGGGCGAGCTTGAGATTCCATACGTGAGCCTGATGGAGTTTGTAGTAAATGCACTGGTTCATCGTTCGCTGAATTGGAAAGCCCCTATACGTATCTTTATCTTTGATAACAGAGTGGAAATTCACAGCCCGGGCACGTTGCCTAACGGCTTGCAAGTAGAAGATATTACCAATGGCACCTCGATGCCCCGTAACAACTTCCTTTTTAGCAATGCTATCTATCTTCTTCCCTATACAGGTGCAGGTAGTGGTATTCAACGTGCCTTGGAGGAAGGAGTGCAAGTAGAGTTTACGAATGATGAACGGATACATGAGTTTCTAACTACCATAAAGAGGAACAAAGTCTTGGATAGTAATCTAGCTGACTCTGACAATACCCCTAACACTTTTTCAGAGCACTCAGATACTACCCCTAACACTTCCGATGAATGCCCTAACACTTTTTCGGAGCATTCAGACACTTCCCCTAACACTTCCGATGAATCCCCTAACACTCATCAGGTGAAACTTACCAATAAACAAAAGGATATAGTGAATTTTTGTAGTGTACCGAGAAGTAGCCGGGAGATACTTGAGAGAGTAGGAGTGAAATATCATAATAGTAATATCAAAAGGTATGTTACTGAATTAGTAGATGCAGGCTATTTGGAGCGAACCATTCCAAACAATCCTTTTGATATGAACCAAAAGTATAGAAAGAAGTAATCATTATGACTCAAGAAAGAATATACAATTATTTCCAGCGTAATCCACAGTTGCATATACTCTTCATCTTTGATAAGGCAAATATCATTATGAATGATTTGGCAGACTGCCAGTGGGGAACTGAATATATCTATAAAGTATTCGATGGAGCCTGGTTCAACACCAAATATAACATTGAATGCACATGGAAAGATAAACGTGTGGTGCTACTCTTCCCGTTAGGCACTTATCCCATCAGTGAGGAACAACAGCTCAAATTCCCTCTTATGGACATGCTGAAAGCTAACATGGAATATAAAGAGGAAGACTATGCCGCTTTCATGCAGCAATATAATCTTCCTGAGAAATTCCGTGGCTTTATCAGCCGTCATATCGGTGAATTAATGTCAAATAAGATAAATGCAATGTTGAAAGACCGATTTACGTCGGAAGCATTCAGTAAGGATGTAGTGATTCGTGGTTTTATTTCTTCTTATCTAGGAGAAAAGAGACTCTTGGAATGGGAAAACATTATCATGAGAATGTTCATACTCGGATTGGATTCAGAAAATAAGAAACGGTTGGATTTCTATCGCAAGTTGGAGAGAAATAGGGACACCAAGAAAGCAGTTGATGAGCGCCTGACCAAAATATTTGGATTTAGTTACAATCCTAATCAAGAAGTGAAAGTGAAGGAGTTGGTGGAAAGTTTGAAGTATAATAGCATCACCCAACTTCTTGATGTGGTTGCCGATGACTCCTACAAGGCTTACAAAATCAAGAGTAGCATAGCATTGGAACAAATGAACCGTATCTATGAGCAGGGTACACGTGACCGGGAGTTTGCGGATAAATTCACGAAACTGATGAAAGGGTTAGGTGCTGATATCCGAGAAAAGGAACTGATAACCATTTATGGCATGGATGCTTCCTTCTATTACTTGACGGAAGAGTTAGGTTGGCCTATCCTGCAAGAGATTGCCGATAACAAACTCGTAGCAGAACCTGCTGAAGTGCAAGAACGTTTGCGTTTGCTTTCTCAAAAGCTTCCTGCTGATAGTATACTTCAACAAGCTATAAACTTTTTGATGCAAATGGCTCTTTATTACGAAATGGTAAAAGGACTGGGGAGCCTGAGGCTAAATACTCCGGAAGCTTATGTGCAACTCTATACGAACGACCTTTATAAGCTTGACACCTATTATCGTTGTGCTTTGGAAGAATATCATGAGTTGTTGTCAAAGGATATCCCTATACTTATCTGTTTGAATGCGCTTAAGCAACAGTTTGACGGAGAATATGCACGAATGGTCAATATTTTCAATCTGGAATGGATGACCTGTGTGATGGAAAAAGGCGACTACTTTGACGGCCTGTCGTTGAAAAAACAGGAGGACTTCTATGTAAATGAATGTTGTAGCAATAACAAGCAGGTGGTAATTATCTCTGATGCACTGCGCTATGAAGTGGCGGCAGAGCTGATGCAGGAGTTGGCTAAAGAGAAACACATAGCGAGACTATCTGCTTATCGAGCCATGCTGCCTACTGAAACCAAATATTGTAAGCCGGCCCTTCTGCCTCATACCTCATTAGTATGGAAGAACAAAGAAATGTTGGTAGATGGCGAAGTATTAGCCACATTAGAGAGCCGATTGACTCAGGTGACCAAATACAAAGAAAACGCTTGTTGTGTGGACTACGAAACAGTGATTAAGGCGGACCAAAAGACGGCACGTGCACTGTTTAAACGTCCGTTGGTCTATATCTTCCATGATACAATTGATGCTGCCAGCCATGGAGCCGATGCCGGAGATGTGATTGTGGCATGTCGTAAGGCCATCGGACAGCTCGCTGTGTTGGTTCGTCGCCTTCATGCTTCTTGGAATGTGGCGAATGTTGTGCTTACAGCCGATCATGGTTTTCTCTATAATGACGTGGAATTTGCAGAGAAAGATAAACATGCGGTGACAGTTGCAGGTATTATCGAGAAAAAAACGCGTTACTACGTGAGTAACCAGCCTACCGCACAAGAGGGGGTGGTGACAATACCATTGGACAAAGTGTCCGGAATGAAAGCCGATGCTCCTGTTTATGTAGGAGTACCCATGGGGACTAACCGGTTAGCGGCTTCCGGTGGATATAGCTTTGCTCATGGCGGAGCAACTTTGCAGGAAATGCTTATTCCTGTGATTCATAGCTCGCAAAAACGTTCTGATAAGACCAATAAAGTGGGCGTGGCATTAGTTGATCACAATCTCGTGATGGTAAGCAGTAGAGTAAAATTTCAATTGATACAAAGTGAAGCGGTTTCCATGACGGTAGTTGAACGTAAGGTTGTTTGTCAAGTATATCAAGGTGACACACCTGTAACCGGCGAACAAACTATTACGCTTGATAGTGCTGATACGACCAACTTGAATAATAGAGTATACGAGGTGGTGTTAACCTTGAACCATTCAGTGGCTTCTGGTATGCTTCAGTTGCGTGTATATGACGAAGAAGATCGTCTGAACTCTCTTATAAAGGAGGTTGTGAAGAATAATACAATGATAGAACAAGACTTTGAATAAGTTTTCAGTATTAGTGATTAAGTTTTTTGATATGATGTTACAACAGAAAATAATGAATGCCTTCATAGGCAAAGTGGTTCGTAAGGATTTGGCTTTCCTTGTAAAGGGAGGACTTCCTGTGCCTACATACGTATTGGAATATCTGCTTGGACAGTATTGCGCCTGTGATGATGAAGCGGCTATAGAAGAAGGTTTGGCAAAAGTGAGGCAGGTCATCCAAAACAACTATGTGCATCGTGCGGATTCTGAAGCTATAAAGGGTAAAATTCGTGAGCAGGGCCGTCATCGTATCATCGACAAAGTGACTGTTACCCTCAATGAGAAAGCAGACGAGTACCAGGCGCATTTTGCCAACTTAGGTCTTACCAGTGTACCTATTGGCACTCAATATGTAACAGACAACCCCAAACTATTATCAGGAAATGGTGTTTGGTGTATCGTTACTATTGGTTACATATCAGGCGAAGATATTAAAGTACGCTGGGAAATTCAAACCCTGAAGCCTGTACAAATATCCAATGTGGATGTTCAAGATTACATTGATAAGCGCAAGAACTTCACCACTGAGGAATGGCTGGATTTTATGATGCACACCGTAGGATTGAATCCTGAAGCTTTAAATCGCCGTGAGAAATTCATTACGTTAGCTCGTCTGCTCCCTCATGTTGAAAATAATTTCAACTTTATGGAGTTGGGACCTAAAGGTACTGGCAAGAGTCATGTCTTTCAGGAGTTATCACCTTATGGCGTTTTGGTGAGCGGTGGTGATGTGACTAGTCCTCGTTTGTTTGTCAGGATGAGTGGTAATAAAGAGATTCTAGGATTAGTGGGCTACTGGGATGTAGTGGCGTGGGATGAGTTTGAACAGCAAAAAGGTCGTGCTGTGGATGCGGTATTGATTGATACCATGCAAAATTACTTGGCCAATAAGTCATTCAACCGTGGTAAGGGCACTCATGAGGCTTCGGCTTCTATGTGCTTTGTGGGTAATACGAAGCACACGATTCCTTATATGTTAAAGAATAGCCATCTTTTTGAATCAATTCCTACCTCGTTTATTAAGGGTGCCTTCTTAGATCGTATCCACTTCTATAACCCGGGTTGGGAGATTAAGATGTTGAAGAAAGATAGCTTCTCGAAGGGATATGGTCTGATTACCGATTACATAGCAGCTATTCTGCACAATCTGCGCAATAAAGATTTGACGGCATTATTGAAGGATTATGCTAAGTTTGACGGTTCCCTCTCTGAACGTGATCACTTGGCTATCCGAAAAACCTTCTCCGGCATGGTGAAATTAATTTATCCGGATGGCAATATGACAGACGAAGAGGCATTTGAACTGATAGACTTTGCTGCCGAAAGTCGTAAGCGTGTCAAGGACCAGTTATATATCGTGGATGAGACGTTTAAAGCAGAGCTTGCTAAGTTTAAATATGTGCGTGAAAAAGATGGCTTAGAGATTAATGTAGAGACTTTAGAAAAGGTAAGCAATGCACTTATCATCCCGAACATTCCACAAGGTAATACTGCTACGTCAAAAATGAATGATAGCGACGTAATGCTTTTACAGGATGGAGTTGCAACAACAAGGCAAGAAGAACCTTCTTCAGAACGACAGCCTCGCAAAAGGTTTATTCCCTTACAGGAAAAGAATCTGTTCTTCCGCTTGGGACAGACCGGTGTCACCTATCAATCCCTCCTTGCCGATTATCTAAAGGATGCAACTGAAATTACTATTGAAGACCCGTACATCCGAGCAAGTTGGCAAGTAAAGAATCTTATGGAATTTCTGACGATGCTCATTGACACACGTGATGTGGATGATCTCAAAGTGCATCTAGTGACTAGTGAAGATGAAGATAAAATACCCGATCTTATAGACAAACTGGATGATATAAAAGACGATATGATCGGCTATGGCATTGAGCTTGACTATAAGTTCCGCGAATTTCACGATCGTTGTATCAAAACTGATAATGGTTGGGTAATTTCAATGGGACGTGGTCTTGATATATACGAAAAATACAGTCCGTATTCTGTCGCAGCCGTTCGGCCCGATAAACGTAAATGCAAAGAGTTTATGGTTACATTTACTAAAGATAATCAAGGTTGATACAAGAGAAGATGGATATACTTTTGCTGGAGCTTCATCAGCAGGAAAACAATGGGATGATAATTTTAAGCGAATACACATCTGATTAAGACTTTTTTTAGAATAATAATCCCATAATCTCCCTCCCCGAAGACTTTCTTTCCCACAAAGTCTTCGGGGAT
>ERZ859967.556-NODE-556-length-20296-cov-3.431846_pt1 | contig 20296 bp, 18 predicted proteins | sample MGYA00510115_ERZ859967 | MGnify/ENA primary metagenome ERZ859967 (study PRJEB30046, sample SAMN00715171) | human gut metagenome | study: EMG produced TPA metagenomics assembly of the A metagenome-wide association study of gut microbiota in type 2...
AAAATAGCAAAATCCGTACAAAAAAACTTCTAAATCAGGAATTTTTGTACGGAATATCTTCATTTTGCACGCTCAGCGAAAATAGCAGTTTTTTACATGGCAAAATCTCCTGTTTTTGTATTTTTTTAGCAGAAAATGGTGCTTTTAATACAAACAGATCTCCCCGGGTGGCAGATGGCATCTGCAATGATCCACGCTATTCATAAGATTGCCAGCAAAAGACTCTTCCAATCTTATTTCATATCGCGGCGTTCGCCGCATCACGGCAAAAATAAAAACCGTGATTTGTGAGCAAGCTCCCAATCACGGTTCTTATTTTGCCTATGCGCGGCTCATTGCTCGCGTAAACTCTCAAGTTACAACATCTCTGTGCTGATAGTACCACTTGTAAAGTCCTGTCGGAATCGGTATAATATAGGTAATTGGGAGGTAAAAATATGCTGCTTACATTAGTACCGCTTTTTGATGAAAATATGGCCGTATGTGCCTATTCCTTTTTTACTCAGAGAGAAAATTACCTGTTGAATCCGTTGCTGCTTGGGACAGCACAATTTGATGGAGCATCACAGATCACCGGATTGGAATTGATCCAAAAGATGGGAATCGATACATTGTCTCAGGGAAAAGAGATTTTTGTACCGATCACCAATATTTCTATTTTTGCGGATATTACGGAGCAGTGCGATGCACCTCATGAAAAAATCGTACTTTTGATCGATAATACCATTCCGCCGATTGAAATGTATGTCAATCGTCTGAAGGAATTGAAACAGCAAGGCTATAAACTTGCCATTCGCAAGCTTGCGGTCAGTGATTTTGAAAATTACAGAGAAGTCCTGAAGTTGATGGATTATGTTCTTCTGAATAACCGTAAAATAGCCATTGACAAAGCCAAGATTTATTTCGGGAAATTATTCCCGAATATCAGTCTATGTGCCGGTAATATTGATACCATGGAGGACTTCGAGAGACTGAAGGAGACCGGCGGATATCGTTTCTATGAGGGTAAGTTCTATCGTGTTCCCATTACGAAGGGACAGACAGATGTGGCACCCTTGAAGGGGAACTATATTGACCTGCTGAATATTGTGAACAGCCCGGATTTTGAACTCACGACAGCGGCGGATATCATCAGCCGTGATACCGCACTCACGATCGATCTGCTGAAAATGGTTCAGCCACTGGCTGTAAATTCGGAGATTACGTCTATCCGTCATGCGGCTGCCATGCTGGGACAGCGGGAACTGAAAAAGTGGATCAATACGGCAGTAGCCAATGCTTTGTATGCGGATAAGCCGAATGAGGTCACCAGATTATCTCTGCTTCGTGCGAAATTTGCCGAGAATCTGGCGGAAGCGTTTGGCCTGAAGGCGCAGAAGGATGAATTGTTCCTGATGGGATTGTTCTCCGTGCTGGATGTGATCCTCGAGAAACCCATGGCAGAGGCTTTGAAGGTGGTCCATGTGGCTGGCGAGATCAGCAATGCACTGATCTACCGCATCGGCGTACTGGCACCGGTGTACGATTTTATGCTGCATTATGAGACAGCCAACTGGGCGGAGGTATCCCGCCTGATGCTATTAAAGAATATTGATATGAATACAGTATATGAAGCCTATACATCGGCGTTGAAGTGGTATCGCACCGTACGTTGATTGTATTAAAAAATGTACTTGTGTTTTGTATACATTTATGTTATTTTCTTGAATGACTTGTAATTATATCCTCCGGCAGTCCAAAGGACGCCAGATGGAGGAATAGTAGCAAAGGCGCAAAAAGCGCGGAAAGGAAATTTCATATGAAAAAAAACAAGACACTTGAGATGGTACAATTGGCCGTACTCATCGCGATCATGCTGATTCTGGCGTTTACCCCGCTTGGGTATCTGCGCATCGGACCGTTAGCAATCTCCCTGATGACCATTCCCGTAGTCATCGGTGCAATGATCTTAGGACCCGCAGGCGGAGCCGTACTGGGACTGGTATTTGGACTTACCAGCTTTTACCAGTGTTTTGCAGGAGACACTTTTGGAGCAGCTTTGGTAGCAATGAATCCGTTTTTCACTTTCCTGGTATGCATCCCCACCAGAACTCTGATGGGATGGCTGTCCGGCGTGATCTTCAAGGCACTGTGGAAGATTGACAAGACGAAGACCGTAACTTACTTCGTGACCGGTCTGTTGGGAGCATTTATGAACACCCTGTTCTTCATGTCTACTCTGATGATCTGCTTCGGTCATACCGAGTATCTGCAGAGCATGAATGCAACCGGAGCGAATCTGTTTATGTTCGCCGTAGCATTCTGTGGTATCAACGGAGCACTGGAGATGCCTATGAGCTGTGTAGTAGGTGGTGGCGTTGCGAAGGCAGTCAGCGTAGCACTGAAGAAGAATGCAGCAACAGAAGAGAAATAATCAGATTTTCCGAAACGAAGAATATATAAAATATACAAACAGACCCCCGGAGTATGACAGATGGTCATGCCGGGGGTTTTCCATGTGGAAATTTTGAATACGGAATTCATGTGCCGAAATGCATATATAGGCAGAAAGGATGGTCATTACAGCGACGCCCACATTGTCTGTAGGATATCTGCCGTGGCAGCAACATTCCCCTGGATCATGGGAGCGGATCCGCCACCTTTTGCGGAAAGCTCCCGGCGCATGCGGTCTGCCAGTTCCTGACAGTTACAGGAAGCACTGCCTACAATAAATCGATAACCGTTTGTATCGTCTCCGGCAAAGATACCACAGTAACCGGAATATTTTCCGGTCAGGGTATTCACAGCGTTACGTAGGGCAATGGCATCCAGTTCACCGACGAAGAGAAGCACGTGGTGTACTTCTTCCGGGGAGGGGAGTGCGTTCATCTGTACCTTCAGAAGTTCTGCCTGTAAAGCATTGGCGCGTTCTTTTTGCAGCCGTGCATCCTCTTTTGCGCGAGCAACAGCACCTGCTACTTCCGGCTGTTTCGCTGAGAGCAGAGAAGAAATTGCCCAGATGGAATCCTGTTTTTCGGTATAATCCGCCAGAGCACGGTCTCCGCAGAGAATATTGATGCGGACACCGCCTCTGTGGCTCTGCACATTTACAACTTTGATGAGACCGATCTGTCCGGTGGTATCTACATGCGGAGCACAGCAGGCACACAGATCCACGCCGGGGATCTCGACGATACGTACATTTTCCGTGAGAGCCAGCTTGCTACGGTAATTTAAGCTCGCCAGTTCTTCGGCGGTGGGCCAGCTGATGTTGACCGGAAGATTTTTCCAGACATAAGTGTTAGCCTCTTGCTCGATGAGACGCAGCTGCTCCAGAGAGACTTCTCCGTTCATATCCAGTGTCACTTCTCTGTCGCTTAAATGGAAGCCTACGTTTTCCAGTCCGAAATGGGAGTGCAGTAAGCCGGAGATCATATGCTCTCCGGAGTGCTGCTGCATGAAATCAAACCGGCGGTTCCAGTCCACATGACCGGTGACCCGGGTGCCAGCGGGAAGTTCACAGGCTGCTTTATGATATAGGATGCCCTGCTTGATGCTGACATCCAGTACTTCCTGACCGTTTAAGGTGCCTTTGTCGGCGGACTGACCACCTTCTTCCGGGAAAAAAGCGGAAGCGTCCAGAACGATCCTGTAATATCCCTCTTCCTTGTCGGGAACACATTCCATCACCACAGCGGTGAAATCCGTCTGATGCACATCTTCATAATAGAGTTTGCGGGTTCCCAGGGAGTTCATTTGAGCATTTTCGATACGATCCATAGATGCCTGTCCAATCTGCTGTAGGAAAACAGCGTTTTGTGATAATTGAAAAATAGAAAATACATATCTATTTTATATCAGACCCGGTGGAAAAAGCAATGGAAAATGTAAGCTTTTACACAGCTTTGTCAGATTCTCCAAGGAGTATCGGGATTGCGTAATTGTTTTTTGTAGGTTTTTACGCAGACAGGGTCTATTGCGACGCATTTTTTTTTATGATATAATAAATCGATTATGCAGATACCAGATTTAAACGGCAGAGGCCGACCGTGCTTGCACGGGGAGGCAGGTGCCAATTTAAATCGCCAAAACATGAGGATGCAGCGATTTGCGGAAGCAAATCCGCGGAATCCGAATGTTTTCAGAAGTGCGGGAGCTGCGAAGCAGCGGAGCAATTCGTGGGTATCGTAGACAATGCAGATACCCAGCGGAGCAATTTGCAGGTATTGTAGGAGACTGAGAGAAATACAAACGTCGCAAAAAGCGGCAGAATGTGAGGAAAGAATGAAGGCATTTTTGATTTTGGAAGATGGAACGGTGTTCGAAGGAACGCACATCGGTGCAGACAAAGAGATCATCAGTGAAATCGTATTTAACACATCCATGGCCGGATATCTGGAGGTCCTGACGGATCCGTCCTATGCAGGACAGGCTGTATGCATGACTTACCCCCTGATCGGTAACTATGGCATATGCAGGGATGACTGCGAGTCGGAGAGACCCTGGCCGGATGGATTCATCGTCAGAGAGCTTTCACGTATTCCCAGCAACTTCCGCTGTGACTGCACAATACAGGAATACTTAGAGGAGAACGGTGTGCCCGGTATCGCCGGTATCGATACCCGTGCGCTGACCAAGATCCTGCGTGAGAAGGGTACCATGAACGGCATGATCACCACCAACGAAGCCTATGACCTGAACGAAGTACTTCCGAAGCTGAAAGAGTATACCACAGGCAAGGTCGTGGAAAAGGTGACCTGCAGGGAAAAATATGTGGTAGCGCCCACCACGGAGCTGGCACAGAACGGACCTCTCTCCGGTGCAGCGCGTTTTGATAAAGATGCTTATGAAAAGGGCGTCAGAGAGCCCAAGCCCGCACTGGTAACGGAACTGTCCGGACAGGGACTGAAGGTAGCTCTGTTAGACCTGGGAGCCAAGAGAAATATCGCCAGATCCCTGGCAGAGAGAGGCTGTGAGGTGACCGTATACCCCGCTGGAACTCCCGCACAGGAGATCATTGATGATAATCCTGACGGTATCATGTTAAGTAACGGACCGGGAGACCCCAAGGAGTGTACCGGTGTGATCGCCGAGATCAAAAAGTTATACGATACCGAGATCCCTATTTTCGCAATCTGTCTGGGACATCAGCTGATGGCTCTGGCTACCGGCGCAGATACCCATAAAATGAAATACGGACACAGAGGAGGCAACCATCCGGTAAAGGATCTGATGACCGGAAGAGTATATATTTCCTCTCAGAACCACGGCTATGTGGTAGATACCGATAAGCTGGATCCGTCCGTAGCGGTTCCCGCATTCATCAATGTCAACGACGGTACCAACGAGGGGCTGTCCTACACCGGCAAGAATATTTTTACCGTACAGTTCCATCCGGAAGCATGTCCGGGACCCCAGGACTCCGGTTACCTGTTTGACCGGTTCATTCATATGATGAGAGGAGAGAACTAAGATGCCCAAGAATCCTAATGTAAAACGAGTAATGGTAATCGGCTCCGGTCCTATTGTCATCGGACAGGCAGCGGAATTCGACTATGCAGGTACCCAGGCCTGCCGTTCCCTGAAGGAAGAAGGAGTAGAGGTAATCCTGGTGAACTCCAATCCTGCGACCATCATGACCGATAAAGATATCGCAGATAAGGTATATATTGAGCCCCTGAACGTAAAGGTTCTGGAGCAGATCATTGAAAAGGAAAAGCCCGACAGCATTCTCCCCACCCTGGGAGGACAGGCTGGTCTGAACCTCGGCATGGAGCTGGAGGAATCCGGTTTCCTGGCAGCTCACAATGTAAAGCTGTTAGGTACTACCGCAGCTACCATCCGTAATGCGGAAGGCCGTCAGGAGTTCAAGGATCTGATGGAGCGTATCGGCGAACCCTGTGCAGCATCCAAGGTCGTTGAGAACGTGGAAGACGGTGTGGAATTCACCAACACCATCGGCTATCCTGTTGTACTGCGTCCTGCTTATACCCTGGGCGGTTCCGGCGGCGGTATCGCACACAATCAGGTAGAACTGGAAGAGATCCTGGAGAACGGTTTACGTCTGTCCCGTGTAGGACAGGTACTGGTAGAGCGTTGTATCGCGGGCTGGAAAGAGATCGAGTACGAAGTAATGCGTGACAGCGCAGGCAACTGCATCACCGTATGTAACATGGAGAACATCGATCCCGTCGGCGTGCATACCGGAGACAGTATCGTAGTAGCGCCTTCCCAGACCCTGAGCGACAAGGAGTACCAGATGTTACGTACTTCCGCTCTGAAGATCATCAACGAACTGCAGATCACCGGTGGATGTAACGTACAGTTTGCACTGCATCCCACCAGCTTTGAATATTGTGTTATCGAGGTGAATCCCCGTGTCAGCCGTTCTTCTGCACTGGCAAGTAAGGCGACCGGTTACCCCATTGCAAAGGTAGCAGCGAAGATCGCACTGGGCTTTACTCTGGATGAAATCAAAAATGCCATTACCCACAAGACCTATGCCAGCTTCGAGCCGACACTGGATTACTGTGTCGTTAAGATCCCCAGACTGCCTTTCGATAAATTTATCACTGCAAAACGTACTCTGACCACACAGATGAAGGCAACCGGTGAGGTTATGAGTATCTGCAATAACTTCGAGGGAGCACTGATGAAGGCCATCCGTTCCCTGGAGCAGCATGTGGACTGCCTGCGCAGCTATGATTTCAGCACTTTGTCTGTGGAGGAACTGTTAGAGCGTCTGAAGATCGTGGATGACCAGAGAATCTATGTGATCGCTGAAGCAATCCGTAAGGGTATCAGTTATGAACAGATCCACGACATTACAAAGATCGACCTGTGGTTCATTGACAAGATCGCCATTCTGACCGAGATGGAGCATGCACTGGAGACACAGCCTCTGACAGTGGAACTGTTGAAGGAAGCCAAGAGAATCGAGTTCCCGGATAACGTCATCGCAAGACTGACCGGCAAGACCGAGGAAGAGATCAAGAAGATGCGTTATGACAACGGCATTAAGGCTGTTTACAAGATGGTAGACACCTGTGCCGCAGAGTTCGCAGCTTCCACGCCTTATTATTACTCCGTATTTGGCGGCGAGTGCGAAGCCAAGGAGACCACCGGACGCAAGAAAGTCCTGGTACTGGGTTCCGGTCCTATCCGTATCGGACAGGGTATCGAGTTCGACTATTGTTCCGTACATGCTACCTGGGCATTCTCCAAGGCAGGCTATGAGACCATTATCATCAATAATAACCCGGAGACCGTAAGTACCGACTTCGATATTGCGGACAAGCTGTATTTCGAGCCTTTGACTCCGGAAGATGTGGAATCTATTGTAAATATTGAGCATCCCGATGGTGCTGTGGTACAGTTCGGCGGACAGACCGCTATCAAGCTGACCGAGAGCCTGATGAAGATGGGCGTGCCCATCTTGGGCACTAAAGCGGAGGATGTAGATGCCGCTGAGGACAGAGAGCTGTTCGACAAGATTCTGGAAGAGACCGAGATCCCCCGTGCAGCCGGCGGTACCGTATACACCGCAGAGGAAGCTAAGGCGGTGGCCAACAGACTGGGCTATCCCGTACTGGTGCGTCCTTCCTATGTACTGGGCGGACAGGGCATGCAGATCGCTATCTCCGATGAAGAGATCGAAGAGTTCATGGAGATCATCAACCGTATCGCACAGGATCACCCGATCCTGGTAGATAAGTATTTACAGGGTAAGGAGATCGAGGTTGATGCTGTATGCGACGGTACCGATATCCTGATCCCCGGTATCATGGAGCATATCGAAAGGACCGGTATCCACTCCGGAGACAGTATCTCCGTATACCCGGCTCCGACCATTGATAAAGTAGTAAAAGAGAAGATCGCAGAGTACACCAGAAGACTGGCAAAGGCACTGCATGTCAAGGGACTGATCAATATCCAGTTCATTGCCATCGGTGAGGAAGTATATGTCATTGAGGTTAACCCCCGCTCTTCCCGTACCGTACCTTATATCAGCAAGGTAACCGGTATTCCTATCGTGGATCTGGCTACCGAAGTGATCATCGGCAAGACCATCCGTGAGCTTGGCTACGAGCCCGGCTTACAGCCTGAGGCAGAGTATTTTGCCATCAAGATGCCTGTGTTCTCCTTCGAGAAGATCCGTGGTGCCGAGATCAGCTTAGGACCGGAGATGAAGTCCACCGGTGAGTGCCTGGGTATCGCCAAGACCTTCAATGAGGCTCTGTACAAGGCATTCCTGGGAGCAGGCGTAGAACTGCCCAAGTACAAGAACATGATCATCACCGTGAAGGATGCGGATAAGGGTGAAGCCATTGAAGTCGGAAGACGCTTCGAAAAGCTGGGATACACCATTTATGCTACCAGAAGTACCGCAGCTGCTCTGAATGAAGCAGGTGTGAAGGCGAGAAAGGTCAACAAGATCTCTCAGGAATCCCCGACCGTGATGGATCTGATCCTGGGACACAAGATCGACCTTGTCATCGATACCCCTACCCAGGGCCGCGACAAGACCAGAGACGGTTTCCTGATCCGCCGTACCGCTATCGAGACCGGTATCTACTGCATCACCGCAATGGACACCGCCAATGCTCTCGTGACCAGCATGGAGCATATGAACGATTGCAAGGAACTGACACTGGTGGATATTGCACAGCTGTAAAAATATAAAAAATGGAATTGAGCAGGAGGGAATATTTAATAAATTTTCTCTCCTGCTTGATTTATGTCAAAAAGAGAAGAACGTTGACTGCAAAAGTGTAAATCCGAAAATAAAATCCGTAAGTGCGGCATATAATAGGCGTATGGTAAATATTGTATGATCGCAAGCCTGTATCCCGCAGGCGGATTGGAGTCTCATGTTAGAAGAACATTATCCTTTTGTCGCACAGCCCCTGCCCTACGAATATGATGCCCTGCTTCCGGTACTGGATGAGGAGACACTGCATTTTCACCATGATAAGCATTATCAGACCTATGTGGACAAGCTGAATGCAATTCTTGCGGATTATCCTCAGTTACAGCAAATGACCTTGACGGAACTGCTCACTTCGGAGGATAATAAACTTGCATCCTTGCAGGAGGAAGTCCGGGAAAGCATTCACAATAACGGAGGCGGCGTATACAACCATCAGCTGTATTTTGACAGCATGCGAAGCCCTGTGGGGCAGGAACCCTGCGGAACATTGGAAGAGGCACTGATCCGTGATTTCGGATCGGTGAGACAATGGAAAGAGCAGATGTCGCAGGCTGCCGCGGGAGTATTCGGTTCCGGATGGGCGTGGCTTGTAAGTGATCAGGACGGTACCCTTATGATCCTGACCACAGCGAACCAGGATGTGCCGGATCTGAGATTATATACACCGATATTGCTGATAGATGTGTGGGAACATGCCTATTATTTACAATACCGGAACCGCAGACCGGATTATGTGCAAGGGTGGCATAAGCTGATCCACTGGAAAAAGGCGGAGAGACGTTATGAACAGGTCCTCTGCAGACGGGAAAGAGGAAATGAAAATGGAGAACAGACCGATCATAAAAAAAGAACAGGTAGAGACCGTCTATGACAGCAGATTCATCAAGGTATTTGATCTGCAATATGAGCCGGGAAAACATTATTTTGATGCCACCAGAAGAAGCGTTGAGAATCTGGCGGCAGTAAAGAATGACGAAGAATTTAAACAGATGCTGCCGGATGCGGTGAGCTGTGTCGTGATCCTGAACGTTAAGGATCAGGAACCGAGACTTTGCCTGAGCCGTGAGTATCGTTACCCGGCGGGACAGTTCCTGTTAAGCGTTCCGGCAGGACTGTTAGATCCGGAGGATGCAGCACAGGAAAATCCCGTATTCCATGCAGCCATCCGGGAATTGCGGGAAGAGACCGGCATCGCACTGGAAGAGAGTGACAGCATCCGTCTGGTGAATCCCCTGGTATTCAGCACCCCGGGCATGACGGACGAGAGCAATGCACTGGTGCAGATCACGCTGAACAGGGAAGAAATGCCGAAGGTAAGCCAGGAAGGTGCCGTAGGTACGGAATGCTTTGACGGCTTTTTATTGTTGACCAGAGAAGAAGCACAGAAAATCCTAAAAGACGGCGTGGATGATCAGGCGCTTTTCTATCCCTTATATACCTGGGCGGCACTGATGTGCTTCGTGACGGGAATGTGGGAATAAGGGAACCTATCCCCGGAGCGTTATCACCGTGTGGAAGGTCAGAGTAGCATCATTATAGTACATTTGGATATCCCCGTGGTATTTTTCGCAGATCTTGCGGATGCTTTTCAGCCCGAAGCCGTGAGAACGCTTATCCGCTTTGGTAGTGGCTGGATCTGCCGCATCATTTTTAAAAGGGTTTACGCGGCAGGAATTGACCACTGTGATCAGAACAAAAGGTGTATTTTCCCGCTTGCTGCCATTAACTTCGATATAAGCGTCGGGAACTTTCCCGGCAGCTTCCATGGCATTATCCAGCAAATTGCAAAAAAGAGAAGTAAGGTCACTGCCCGGCAGAAAATGCAGTACACCACTGCGGATGTCAGCGGTAAAACTGATTCCCTGTTCAGTACACTGCCGCCTGTACCTTGCCATAATGGCGTTCAGAAGTTCGTTGTCGCAGATGCGGGCGGACTCTTTGAAATCCGAAGAGAGAAGCAGTTCGTTAATATAGGCGTTGACTTTGTCCGGGGCATTCTGCTCGTTCAGAGATGCAATGGATTGCAAATGCTTCTTAATATCATGAATGAGAATTGCCTGGTTTTCGCTCTGCGAAAGCAGCATCTTATAATATTCCGTAAAATCTGTTTCCTTCTGCAGTAACAGCTGCACCTCTGTATATTTCCGATTTTTTTCCCGATTGTACTGATTGATTCCAAATACCAGCAGATTCATAAGTAACAGGAAAAAGGCACTGAGAGAGATCATCCGGTTCGTCCCGGGAGTCAATGTATACTGATCACCCATTCCCACAAAAGTAAGCATGATGAATATCGATGTGACGGGAATGATCATCAGCAGCAAAACAGAGTTATCGTAGGGATCCGTTGTTTCCTGCAGACTTTTGAACAAATGCGTAAGCAGATAAATGACTGCAAAAAAAGAAATCTTGCTGCACAGGATAAAAAGAAGGGTATTGTGGAAAGAACTCATCTGCATATAAAAATGGGGAGCGGTCCGGGCGATGATGCTATATACGATCAGCTCGCACATTCCCATGACAGCAGCAAGCAATGCGGAATGGAAGGCAGCTGCGCGCCATTTGACATTGTATTGTGTGACCAGAAACAGAAAATTAGCAAACAGATACCAAAGCATATTCAGCCATTTGATGTTAAAAAAGGCTGCGGCACACAGGCAGGTATATAAAAGGCTCAGCACGACAAGCCTGCCGGACAGGGAGCGTTTGGAGAAAATAGCCGGCTGGCATATTGCAGAAGAATGATGGCTTCCACCAGAAATGCAAAAATAAGAGAAAAAGCATTTTCCATAAGTTACCTCGTACTTTCCAAATAGAGAAGATAGGCTTCTTTAAAGGCGCTGTATTTCCGTTTCGTCAGATAAGCGTCAAACTGACCGTTCGCCAGATGCACCAGCATACGGTCGAAGTCGGTAATGTGCTCATAGTTGACAATAAAACTCCGGTGCGTCTGAAAAAAGCGGTTGGAAGGCAGCAGCTCCAGCCAGTATGGCATGGTATGGATGGCTTCAAAGTCCTGCGTCGTGGTGTGGACGATCACTTTTTTCCCCTGTGCCTCCACCATAATGATAGAAGAGACCGGAAGAACGTGTACGCCCTGCCTGGTCTCAATAGGCACCTTCACCAGTCTGGAATGATACAGATCCAGAGCGTCCTTCAGATTCCGGAACAGACGCTTCTTGTCTATGGGCTTGGACAGATAACGGAATACATGGAACCGCATGGCTTCATCCAGATATTCGGAATAAGAAGTAATAATAAAAATGATAATATCTTTATCTTTCTTTTTCAGTTCGTTTCCTACATAGATTCCGTCAAGCCCCGGCATCTCGATATCGAGAAAAAGGATATCCTTGTCTCCCGGATCCGCAAGCAGGGACTCCCCGTCTGAAAAGCAGACGATCTCCGGACAGCTCAGGTGCAGATGACTGAAATAGCTTTTCAGATATTTTTGCAGTTTTTCTACAATCAGTAAATCGTCATCGCAAATAAGAATACGCATGTTATACTCTCCATTCATTGATGCCTACGGATTGTTTCGTGCTACGCACTCCCACAATCCTACCCTATATTCGCATATCGTGGGATTATCATCCCACTTTTATGCTCATATCGGGGCGGGTCCTAAGGTCTTTCACCCACATATGAGCAAGCTCATGTGGGCTTAGACCTTTTGACCCTGGCATCATTATATAATAAGAAAACCCAAAATAGAATGTCGTTTTCACCCATTTTTGCCTTAGTTTTTGCTTTTCGGTTCGGAAGGGATGTCTCGTTTTTTGAAATATGCTATTCTGAAAATGCAAATAAGTATAAATCTTCAACGGATTTGTAACAAATAGTGCAAAATCTTTCGTTATGGTTAATGAAGAGGAAGGTTTCCATCCGCTCAATTGCTTTTCCGATTGCTCAATTGTATAATGATATCATTATCAAGTACAATTAAGGAGCAAAAACATCATGCAGAAAGAGAACCTGCATATCAGCAGATAGGCACAAGATATATCGATGATCCGGACTGGGGATATACATTCCTGAATGTAGAATGAAAGGAGCAGCTATGAAGAAAATTTTTTCAAATTACTACAAAATTATTTTGTCTGTTGTGATCCTGATTGTCCTGGTGGCACTAAAGGAGGATTACAAAACTTCTTTTGATGGAATGAGCGGAGTCCGGACGGTGGTACGTATGCTGCTCTATACGGCATGGGGATTCCTGATAGCGACAGGAACCAGACGGGACAAAGCAAAAGGTGCGGAATATGTTGCTTTTGGCGTTGCCTGTGTGGCAGCGCTCAATCTGTTAATCCCCATCTGGAGCTTCCAGATAGCGTTTTATGCTTTTGTCGCAGGTGTTCCGGGACTCTTTTTTATGGTATTTATTCTGACCGGAATATTAGGAGGTTACTTATGGGGACCGGTTGATAAAATGGACCGTAAATAGTGCCGGATATATCAGGAGCATTGATCTGATGGCAGAAGATATTGCCCAGGGTGTAAAGATAGCAACAGCAGAGTAGAATGGCGGAGGTGCTTATGGGTAAAAAATGGATTGTGGGTCTGATGATTTTAGCAGCATTATGGGCAATGGCCGGTTGTGGAAAGCAGGAGATGATCCGCTGCGAATACACAAATGAGGCAGCAGGATTTACCTTAAGCATAGACAGACCGGTAGAATGGACAGCGAAGCTTCAGGAAGGGTGGCCTGCGACCGAGACAGAGGAAGCCAGCCCGGACGAGGGAATCCGGCTTTTTCCGGATGACAGCCAGGAGAGCAGCATCTATTTTTGCAACAGCTTTTCTCCCTATTATGCAGGGGATGAAAATGATCTGGAGACCGTGGAAGTGAATGAGGAACTCACGGCCCTTCATGGAATCGAAATAAGCGGTGAAGGGGTAAGCGAATCCTATGTTTTTAAGGGGGATTTCACCGGTCAGGGATTCTATAACATTACCATCTCTATGTCACAAAAGGATTATAAAAAATATAAAAAGATTATCTCACAGATGGTTGCCAGCTGCCAGATCCGTGAATGGGAGCCGGAGAATGCAACGGTATCGGAAAGCATTGAAAATGTAGAAAAATACAGCAAATAATGATTTGATGATTCGAGGAACGCTGTTAGACAGAACGATAAGAAAAGAAGATACGGATAACAAATACAAAATCGTAGATGAAGTCGAACTGTATTAGTGATCGATTTGAAAAATAAATATTGACATATATAGATAGCCGATATATATTATAGACAACGATATATATCGGCTATCTATATAAGGAGGACAAAAAATGGCTGTGGACAAATCACTGATGTCGGGAAGTATGACGATGCTTTTGCTCAGATTACTGGCGGAGAAGGATATGTACGGATACGAGATGATCGATACACTGCGGAAAAAATCCTGTAACGTGTTCGAGTTAAAAGCAGGTACGCTGTATCCGCTGTTGCATGGGCTGGAAGCGAAGGGCCTGCTTACGGTATATGAGCAGGAATATGCAGGCAAGACGAGGAAGTATTACAGTATTACGAAAGAGGGCAGAAAATTACTGGAAACCAAAAAAGCGGAGTGGATGGAATATCAGTCTGCAGTTACCAGTGTTCTGGCAATGGGGGTATAGGGATGGAGACATATTTGGAAAAACTGCTGTCACAGATTCGCTGCAAAAAGGCAAGACCTTATATCGCTGAGGAGATAAGAGACCATATAGAATGCCAGATTGCGGACAATCTTTCCGAAGGGATGACCTCTGAGGAAGCAGAGAAAAATGCGGTTGCGGACATGGGAGATCCGGTGGAAGTCGGTATCTCACTGGACAGAATCCACAAGCCTAAGATTGCATGGAGGTTACTTGTGATCGTAGGAATTTTAAGCCTGCTGGGCATTCTGATACAGCAATCCATTCTCAGACAACCCGGTTATCAGGAGCTGGAAACATGGAGACAGGAAGTGTACCGCTATACTACGGAGGGGTTTGTCTCATGTATTGTGATAGGATTCCTTCTCATGTGTGTGATCTACTTTCTGGATTATACATTAATTGCAAAGTACTCCAGGTTCATTGGAGTCCTTATACTTATTTTGGGAGGATTGCGGCTGACCAGCTTTTTCGGTGTGGATATTAACGGAGTCGGCGACTGGGTTGGATTTGGAATGTTCCGGGTGTCGATTACTTCCCTGATGATGTTCTATGTGCCCATCTATGGAGCTATCTTATACAAATACAGGGATGGTGGGTTTATGGCACTGTGCAAAGCACTCCTGTGGCTGATCCTTCCGGTATTTATTACATCCCGAATCCCCAGCCTCGGTGTGGCTGTCATCATGATGGTCAGTATGCTGATAGAACTTACGGTGGCTGTCTGGAAGGGGTGGTTTCAACTGCCTGTGAAAAAGACGATTATCGGCATGTGGCTGCTTTTTACGGCAGGGCCTGTCCTGTTATTGACTGCAATGTATGCACTTCACATGTTGGAAGCCTATCAGGAAGCCAGGATCCGCTCCTATTTATCCCATTCCGGAGATGCCAATTACATGACGGCCATGCTTCATAAATTTAATGAAAATATTTTACTTTGGGGCAACAGTGGAAAAGATGTGGTGGGAGGTTTGCCGGAATTCAATCAGGATTACATTTTCTCTTATATTCTGAACAGTTACGGACTGCTGGCCGGAATCTTTGTAGCCGCGATCCTGGCAGCACTGGTAGTGTTTCTGTTCGGAGCTGCGGCCCGACAGAAAAATGAACTAGGCATGGTGATGGGATTCGGATGCGGAATGATCATTTTATTAAATATTTCTCTGAACTTTGCGGGAATGTTGGGATGGATCCCGCTGACATCGACCTTCCTGCCGTTCTTATCTGTTGGCAGAAATAATATTTTACTGTGCTACGCACTGGTGGGAATTATCCTGAGTATTTACAGATACAAAGATGTATATCCAAAAAAGTTCAAGGCGTCACAGGTATCGTTACAGAAGACCATTACTTTGAATCTGAATATGTAACATGGTAATAAAAGTAATGCAAATAAAAAGTCCATGAGCAGGAAAACTGTCCATGGACTTTTATATATCGTGAGCAGAACTCACTCAATGCATTTCGCAAGTTTACGAGGGCAATACCGACAAAATCAGTATCTCCACACTCATCATATCATTCATCCGCCCGGATTTTACGGCTTCTTCAGTCTCCACGCACTGCTTTACCGCATTTTTCAGCACGGAAGTCTTGAAATGGGATGCCTGTGCCACATATTTTCCGGCAGCAAAGGGCGGTACGCCGATCTTGGAGGCAATGGTCTTATTGTCGTGACCTCTGTTTTTTAATTCCTTGGTCTGGAGCAGCAGGTTACATTGCCTGGCGATCAGGAACAGTACGCGCATGGGCGGCTCTTTTAATGCCAGCAGATCATAATAGAGCTGTAAGGCTTTCTGCGGCTGTTTTTCTGCAATGGCATTGACCATATCGAAGATATGGTTAGTGATACGGGTGGTGCAGACAGCCTCCACATCCTCCGCGGTGACCACATCCCGGTCCAGACAATAGCAGATCAGCTTCTCCAACTCCATCTGGATATTTTCCATATCGGTGCCGGTCTTGGAGAGCAGGAGCTGTGCGGTGTTCTCGGAGATCTTTTTCCCTTCTTTGCCCAGAATACCGGCAATCCAGCGTTTCAGTGTATTTTCATCCTGTACTGTGAACTCTGCCACATATCCCTTGGACTGCACGGCTTTGTAGAGCTTGCTGCGCTTATCCACCTCACTCTCCGTGAACACGAAAAAGGTGGTGTCATTGGGGCTTGCCAGATATTCTGCCAGCTTTTCCCCACCGGATTTGAAGAGCCCGGTATCTTTGAAAAACATGACACGGCGTTCTGCCAGAAAAGGCAGCGTCTCTGCCAGGTCGATGACCTGTCCCAAGGAGAAATCCTTCCCCTGATAGAAATGGGTATTCATCTCGTCGCCGTCCTGACACAACGCCTTACGCAGACGGGTCGTGTACTGGTTCTTCAGATAACGTTCCTCTCCGTAGAGCAGGTAGATCTGTTTGAAATTGCCGGTTTTGATGTCTTCATTGATCCGCTGCATAAATAGTATTCCTTCTATGTCTTACTGTATTTTCCTGAAAAGAGTATACCCCATTTCCTATTGAGGTTTCAAGGGGTGTATGCTATTATGGAACAAAACAGTTCGACCATGAACATATACGAGAGACACAATCATGCTTGCATGATTTTGCGAACAGCGCGGTTCGACCATCATACCATAAGAGGAAGGAAGAGAAAAATGAGCAGGAAAAGCGGATTCATGCAGGAATTCAAAAAGTTTATTCTGAGGGGAAATGTAATGGATATGGCAGTCGGCGTGATCGTCGGCGGCGCATTTACCGCTATTGTTACTTCTCTGAATCAGGACATCCTTACTCCGGTTCTGGCAATCTTCGGAGGCACTGATTTTTCTAATTTATATGTGAAGCTAGGAAGCGGTGACACGGCACCGGTGCTGATGTACGGTAATTTTATCACAGCGGTCATCAATTTCCTGATCACAGCATTTGTGATCTTCTGCCTGGTAAAATTCATCAACAAGCTAGGAGACACCCTGCACCACAAAGAGGAGACTCCGGCAGCACCTACCACGAAGAAATGCCCATTCTGTAAGAGTGAGATCGCCATTGATGCTACGAGATGTCCTCATTGCACATCCAAACTGGACGAGCAGTAAAGTAATAGAGCAGTAAGGATCGAAACAGACCGTGGAGGAAAGCATGGGTAAAACACATAAGAAAATAGTGATGGCAGGAGTCTGTTGTCTGATGATAAGCATGCTGACAGGCTGCGGAAATGATACTACGAAAATCACCGAAGGGATGCAGCTGGTGGAAACACTGGATTATCAGGGCGCATTGACAGCCTTCGACGAAGCGGAAGCCCAGAAAGAGAACAGACGTCTTATTGCAAGAGGCCGGGGGATTGCCAGCATGGGGCTGACAGAATATGATCAGGCAGTGCAGTATTTTACAGAGGCACTGGAGCTTAGCGATGGCTGGGTGCAGAATGTAGACTACGATATGAACTATTATCTCGCAGCCGCTTACCGGAAGAACGGGCAGCCTGCGGAGGCGAAAAAGGTATATGATGCCATTCTGGGACTGAAGCCGGAGGAGAAGGATGCCTATTTCCTGCGGGGATCGGCGGAACTGGAACTGGGAGATTACGAGAGTGCCAAGGCGGATTTCGACCAGGCAATCTCTATGGATCCGAAAAATTACGACCGGCTGATCGAGATCTACGAAGCCCTGGCAGACTACGGATATCGGGAAGTCGGGCAGGAGTATCTGCAAAATGTACTGGATACGGCAAAACAGCTGGATGCCTATGACAGCGGTCGTATTTACTATTACCTGGGAGATTATCAGAAAGCCTATCTGGCACTGGAAGAAGCCAAGGGTAAGGGTGGAGTGGACAGTTATCTCTACCTGGGGAAAGCTTATGCTGCCACCGGAGATTATAATTATGCATCCAGTGTATACAGCAATTACCTGTCCAAGCAGGGACCGGATGCGGAGATCTATAATCAGCTGGGATTATGTGAGTTGGCGAAAAAGGACTACCAGAAGGCGTTGGAAGCATTTCAGGCAGGAAAGCAGATCGAAGGGAACAGCCTGATGCAGACCTTGTCCTTCAACGAGATTGTAGCATACGAATATCTGCAGGATTATCAGAAAGCGGCAGTGCTGTTAAATGCCTACTTACAAAATTACCCGGACGACCAGGCGGCCATCCGGGAACAGCAGTTTTTATCTACGAGGTAGAGGAGCAATCCTCTGCCTTTTGTCGTAATTGCAGGAGTTCGATATAATCCAAAAAGGATGCCGTGTTCTGGCGACTGAAATGCTGTATGATGTCTACCAGCTCAGCCACGGTCATGCCGGGAGCATACTCTTCATTCAGGGTATCCAGACTATAACGATAGGAAGTACGCCCCAACAGATAATCAACGGTCACTCCGAAATAATCAGCCAGCTGCAGTAATGCTTCCTGATCCGGGAAGTGAATATTGTTCTCATAATTAGAGACGGTGCCAACGGATACTTTTAATATGGCAGCCAGTTCCTTCTGATAGATGCCCCGTTCTTCCCGCAGGGATGTAAGGATCTCACCGAAACTCCTCATATTGCCTCTCATTCTGCCGCAGATGCAGCACTATTTAAATGTTTTTTTTTAAGATTTGATGAAGTCTATTTTACTATATTTTAGTTTTAAAGGAATGACATTTTAGAAATAGATGAAAAATGTATAAAAGAAAGTCTGAAATTAATCTTACCTAAAAACAAAGGGATATACATGGAAAATCCTTTTGGAGACTCTTTGAGAAATCCTCTCATTTATAACTATTGCTATTTCGGAGAATACCCGATATAATAATTAAACAGTTAGGTGTAACTAACTATTGAGTGAATCATGTGAAACTCCTCAGAGGAAACGGAGCTGCTGAATCCGCAGACTGCCGGGAGGTCATCTTCCGGGAGGAGTTTTTCAGCCCTTATAGGGGATTCGCGAAAGAGAAGGTTTGGGAATAAAAAGTTTAGAATAGAGGATAAAGGAGAAGAATAAAATGAACTATTTAGAGATTGAAAAAGTAATCGGAAGAGAGATTCTGGATTCCAGAGGAAATCCTACCGTAGAAGCGGAGGTGGTTCTGGTAGATGGTACGATCGGTCGTGGTATGGCTCCCAGCGGAGCATCCACAGGTGAATTCGAGGCACTGGAACTGAGAGATGGCGATAAGAGCAGATATCTGGGCAAGGGTGTGCAGAAGGCTGTTGAAAATATCAACACTGTGATCAATGAGACCTTGCAGGGAATGGATGCTTCCGATATTTACGCCATTGATAAAGCAATGATCGATGCAGACGGAACCAAGGATAAGTCCAGACTGGGAGCCAATGCAATTCTGGCAGTATCCATTGCCAGCGCAAGAGCAGCAGCGATTTCCCTGGATATTCCCTTGTACCGCTTCCTGGGAGGCATCTCCGGCAACAGACTTCCGGTTCCCATGATGAACATTATCAACGGTGGCTGTCATGCACTGTCCTCCGGACTGGATGTACAGGAATTCATGATCATGCCGACGGGAGCGGAAAATATGGAGCAGGCGATCCGAATGTGTGCGGAAGTATACCAGTTTCTCAGAATTATCCTGAAACAAAAAGGTCTGTCAACAGCAGTCGGGGATGAGGGAGGTTTCGCACCGGATCTTTCCGATTCAGAAAGCGTCCTGGAAGTGATTCTGGAAGCAGTAAAAAAGGCAGGGTATGAACCCGGAAAGGATATCAGCATTGCAATTGATGCTGCGGCAAGTGAACTGTACGATGAAGAAAGAGGCGTTTATGTTTTCCCCGGAGAAGGAAAAATGAAAGGGGAAGAAGTTCTCAGGGATTCCGGCGAGATGATAGAATATTATGAAAAACTTACAGAGAAGTTCCCGATTGTTTCCATTGAAGATGGACTTGAGGAAGATGACTGGGAAGGCTGGAAACAGATGACAAAAAGACTGGGAGATAAAATACAGCTTGTAGGTGATGATCTTTTTGTTACTAAT
>ERZ859967.566-NODE-566-length-20013-cov-3.050256_pt1 | contig 20013 bp, 17 predicted proteins | sample MGYA00510115_ERZ859967 | MGnify/ENA primary metagenome ERZ859967 (study PRJEB30046, sample SAMN00715171) | human gut metagenome | study: EMG produced TPA metagenomics assembly of the A metagenome-wide association study of gut microbiota in type 2...
GTTCATAGCAGGGAATCTTCTGCGACTCTCCAACTGACAGTAAGTTTACTCTATCTGTTTTACCGGATTTCCTTGCAGAATGGATACCTCTGTGATATATTAAGTTCATCTATAGAAAGTCTGTATAGATAAGATTTCGAAGATACCATATATTAGGATAGCATCATATATGGGCATCATTTTATCGCACCCTGTGTGCAGTTCGAGGCATATCGCCGTGAAATTCACTTTTTACAATGTTAATAGGACAAGTTATTGACGCACCCTATTATATAGGGTAATATAAAGGAGGAAAATGACTAGAACATTTATACAAACAGATGAATTTTCTTGAAATTGGGATGAATTTGGATTTAACAGGTTACGGTATATTCAAAAAAACAGAAGGATAATTTGTCAAAACAGGAACGAAATAACATTAATATATATATTGACAGACTTCGTGACAATATATAATACGAGGAGTTGTGACTATGAAGAGTGTATATGAGAGTATCATGACTGGCTTAAATGAAGCTATAGAAGATGCACAATCAGAAGGCAAGAAATTAAACAGGAGAACAGTGACGATTATCCCTGTTAAGGAATATGGAGCGGAGCAGGTTAGAAATATTAGAAATTCTGTAGGAATGTCACAGAGCACTTTTGCAGGCTATCTTGGTGTGACCAAGAAGACAGTGGAAGCTTGGGAAGCGGGGACAAATCATCCTTCCGGTGCAGCCAGCAGAATTTTGAATATGATGGAAATGGACACGGAATTGGTAGAAAAATATCCGTTTGTTCAGTGTGGAATTAGATAAGGGAAATATTCAAATTTACTGCTGCAACGGAGAGTCTATATGCAGACAGCACGAATACATTGCACAATCAACTGGGAGATGTCGCAAAATACCATGGAAGATTATCTTGCAGAAGGAAATGCATATCGTTCAGACCGAAAAGTAATTCATAAAGAAGCTACTATCAAAATGCTTCGGGTATTGTCCGGGGATAAAAATGTGGATGATACCGAAGAAATATTAAAAGCATTAGATATTGCAGAGGAGGATGAGATCAGCATGTGCGAATTGTTTGACCAGTATACGAGACGAGGAATTTCAGAAAAGGAAGCAGAAGAACAGATGAAGCTTTATTGGTAAAAAGATATTGACTTTTATTTCTTACTATGCTAAATATATACTATACCTACTGGAACAGTAGGAATATAAAATACAGTATTATACATAGGCATAGGAGGAGAAAAAGATGGCATTTGCAGCAGAGACCATTTGTGTCCAGGGAAGTAATGAGAGAAGGGATCCGTTTGGAGCCATCAGCATGCCCATCTATCAGAATGCGGCGTATGCTCATCCGGGACTGGGGCAGAGCACAGGATATGATTATTCCCGTTGCGGTAACCCTACAAGAGATGAAGTGCAGAAGACGGTTGCCCTGTTGGAACAGGGAACGGAAGCTTTGGCATTTTCTACCGGTATGGCAGCGATCACCGCATTGATGGAGATTTTTTCTCCCGGGGATCATCTGATTGCTACGGATGATCTGTATGGCGGTACATTAAGACTTTGGAATACGATCAGCCATAAGAATGGAATATCGGTAGATTGTGTGGATACTTCAAATGTGGAGACTGTGAAGGCGGCGATACGTCCGGAGACGAAAGCGATTTATCTGGAGACTCCGTCCAACCCTATGATGAAGGTCGCAGATATTCAGGCAATCGCAGAATTGGCACACGCGCATGAATGCCTTCTGATCGTTGATAATACCTTTTTATCCCCGTATTTTCAGAAGTCGCTTACGTTAGGTGCGGATATTGTAGTGCACAGCGGTACGAAATACCTGGAAGGACATAACGATACATTATCCGGATTCCTGGTAGTAAGGGATGATGCCTTGTATCAGCAGCTGAACAATATTTATAAGACGACAGGAGCCTGTCTGTCTGCGTTTGATAGTTGGCTATTGCTTCGAGGAATCAAGACTCTGGCTGTACGTATGGAACAGCATCAGAAAAATGCTCTTGCGATCGCACACTGGCTGGAACAGAGACCGGAAGTGGAGAAGGTATATTATATCGGTCTGGATTCGAGACCGGATAAGGCGCTGATTGACAGACAATGCAGCGGATACGGCGGAATGATCTCATTCCGGTTGAATTCCCCGGAGAAAGCTGTTAAAATCTTGGAGAGTGTTAAGCTGATCCGCTTTGCGGAGAGTCTGGGCGGCGTGGAAAGTCTTCTGACCTATCCAATGAAGCAGACACATGCAGATGTACCGGTTGAGGTACGTGAAGCATTGGGAGTGGATGAGAAGCTTCTGAGAATGTCAGTGGGAATTGAGAACATCGACGATCTGCTGGAAGATTTAGAGCAGGCATTTGCTTAGTGTGGGTGTAACTTGGTATACATAGTAGTTCAGCCAGCTCCGCGTAGAGCTTCACAGAGGGCTGGCAACGATGCGGCATGTCAGGGCGTGCAGAAGGTCTGGAAGAATCTATAAAGCCGACTAAAGCCTCTTAAGGTGGCTTCGGGCTTGACAGTGGTTCTGTTATGGTTTCTTGCTATGGTAATATTCAGTTATTGAAGGATAGAGGATTAAGTATGACTACATACAATTTTGATAAGATTACGAACCGGAAGGGAACGAATTGTCTGAAATATGATTTTGCGGTGGAGAGAGGAAAGCCGGCAGATGTGCTGCCCTTGTGGGTGGCGGATATGGATTTCCCGGTATCCGAAGAGATCACGAAGAGCCTTCATGCTGCGGTAGAACATGGAATCTACGGATACAGCCAGCCAAAGGATGCTTATTACAATGCTGTGATGAACTGGATGGAGAGGAATCATAATTGGAAGACGGAGCGGGAATGGATCGTGAAGACTCCGGGTGTGGTATTTGCTCTCGGCGCAGCGGTGAAGGCATTTACTGATCCGGGAGATGCTATATTGATTCAGAATCCGGTGTATTATCCGTTTACTAATATTATCCGTGACAATGACCGGAGAGTAGTAGATAATACGTTGGTATATCATCCGGTTACGGAGCGGACGGTAGTGTCAGCAACGACAGATGATGCTTCCGAACAGCAGATTCACAACGTTGGTACTGCCAGTCCGGCATATCAGATTGATTTCGAGGACTTTGAACGCAAGATAGAACAGGAACATGTAAAACTCTTCATTCTGTGCAATCCTCACAACCCGGTAGGCAGAGTGTGGACGGTAGAGGAACTGCAACAACTGGGAGAAATCTGCCTGCGCCACCATGTGATCGTGGTCAGCGATGAGATACACAATGATTTTGTCTATCCCGGTTATGAGCATACGGTGTTTGCCAATGTAGATCCTCGTTTTGCGGAGTTTACTGTGACCTGTACGGCGCCCAGCAAGACCTTTAACCTGGCTGGACTTCAGATATCCAATATTTTTATCCCCAATGAAAAGCTTCGTAAAGCATTTCAGACAGAGATTGACAAGACTGGTTATGATGAACCTAATGCATTGGGGATCGTGGCGTGTGAAGCAGCCTATCGTGCAGGCGAAGACTGGCTGGATCAGTTAAGAGCTTATTTGCTTAAAAATCTGAATTTCTTACGGGATTTTTTACAGGAGAAGATTCCGCAGATTCATCTGGTAGAGCCGGAAGGCACTTATCTCGTATGGCTGGATTGCAGTGAACTTGGCATCACCGGTAAGGAGCTGGATCAGTTCATTGTGGACAAAGCAGGACTTTGGCTGGATGGAGGATCCATGTTCGGACCCAGCGGAGCAGCTTTTCAGCGTGTGAACATCGCCTGCCCCAGAGCTACACTGGAGCTTGCCTTGAATAAGTTAAAAGCAGCGGTCGATAATTTGAAATGAGGATTCGAGCGGTTTCGCGAGACCGTTCTGGAGAATGATATTTATTGACAGATTCACGAGACCGTTGCGGAGTATGATATATATTGACAGATTCGCGAGACCGTTCCGGAACAGGATAATATTGCCGGAAATATGGTATATTTTTACATTCTTGTCCATATACTGTAACATATCAGGCCATTCATGATAGATTATGATAGTTCCTACGGAACCTGTGATCCCTGATGAATGGTCATGCTTTTTCGGATCACGCGGCAGGAAACATGATCCACGGATCCATAGGATTGCCATTAGGAAAGGAGCACACAGTATATGCCAAGAGGACAGAGAAAATCCCTGGAGGAAAAGATCCAGGCAAAACAGGAGTTGATCAATGCACTAAATATCCGCATGGAATCAGAACAACGTGAGTTAGAAGAATTGTTTGAACAGAAGAAGCGTAAGGAACTGGAAGCGGTGAGTGATATCATCGAAGATGCCGGTCTGGCACCTGAGGAAGTCACGGAAGTCTTACAGCAGTATATTGAGAGCCGTAGGGCAAATGCATCATGATCGATTATTGTGTTTTATCGGAAGGACCGGACGAACCGGTCCTTTTTGCTGTATAGAAAATGTGTTTCCATACGTAAAAAAGTCCCGTATGGACTACGTTGCGAGTGATCATGCTGCGAGTGATCATGCTGCGAGTGACCATGCTGCGAGTGATCATGCTGCGGGTGATCATGTTGCGGAGTGATCACACCGCGGAGCCCATCTCACTATGGAGCAACATCTTGTGAGGCTTTTTGAATATTCTTGATTACCTTTAGTCAATGTCAGGAGAATTTTCATGTAGGGAATTATGGATTTAGAGGAAATATTGCGTAATGATCTGCTGCACCTGATCCGTGGAAATGGGGCATTTGCTTGTCTCATAAGTGGTGATCAGCTGCATGGATGGGAAGATTCCGTTATAGCAGTAGGTTTTCAGCTTGTTGCAGGCAGTATCACAATAAGGCGCATTATCCATCATACCGAAATGCTCCCAGTAGAAGATTTTATTCGTAACCGGATGTAAAATCGTAAAATCCGGATAAGCCGTGAACTCCTTTAACGGCAGCGCCGCTTCATAGCGATAAGGGATTTGGTTGGTATAGAGCAGATTCGATATGATAACTTCAGATTTTGAGCGGACTTTATGCCCGGCCAGCGTGGTATGGATCAGATTTTCCGGATGAGAAGGATTGGTTTCACAGCTCTCCGCACGCCATTTCTGCGCAGACACCGGAAGCTTGTCCTTTGCAAAATAGCTTTGCAGTAATGGGTAATAAGGAGAAGACTCTGCCAACAGGTCAGAGGATGTCAGAGGCTTGGAACGATTGACTGCTGAATTCTTTTTTTCATGGGATTTTATATAAAAATTGAGCAGGGAGAGTTCTTCTTCGGCTTCAAACAGTAGAAGAGAGTAATATTTCTTTAAAGCCATAACTTCCGCGAGAGAACGATTTGACTTTGAGCAATATACAGACTGCTTCTTATTTTTAATAACCCAGCGGTGGTAAGAACCATTTTTTTGAATAGATAATTCTCCTTCCGGAAAAGTAGAAAGCTTGTGACGCAGGTAGTCACATTGTGCCTGCAATTTGTTAAGGTGGGCGTCTAAATTTTGGATCATGCAAACTCCTTTCGAAATGTTTTGGTGTAAATAGGGGGAAATAGCGGATAAAAATACAAAAACAATGGATTTTCAAGTGAAAAAAGGGGGAATTGTATCAGATTAAATGAAAAAGGCAAATTTGATACAAAAAAAGAAGAAATATAAGAAATTTTGTACTAAAACAGCTCAAAAACAGCTTATAGCGAAAATGACCAACAAGGAACTGCACATATGTATTGTGCCGTAGATGTTCCTACATGTAGGCGGAAATGACTATGTCACAGGCGCTGCGCACACGAGCAAATAGTGTTATGATTCATGCGGCATGAAACCATGCAGAAAATTAGGACGGCGGCTGCTTAATATTAAAACACATTATAGCATGATATACGGAAGCTTGAAAAGAGATTTGTTAAGAAAAAATAATTGGTGAAAAATAATTGGGATGTCAAAAACACCCGCGGCAGGGATTCTACGAATCCCCAGCCGTGGGTGCAGCCATTACTGCAAATTACCGCCACATATCAAAAACAGTTTCTTTATTCCACACCCTCGCCCTTTTTCAGATTCTTCTGGGCGGTGGAGAGCATGAGCTTGATTCGGTTGAGCTGGTTGACTTCGCTGGCACCGGGATCGTAGTCGATGGCCACGATGTTCGAGGAAGGATATGCTTTCCGCAGGGCCTTGATAACGCCCTTACCTACGACGTGGTTTGGCAGGCAGCCGAAGGGCTGGGTACATACGATGTTCGGTACGTTTTCTTTGATCAGCTCGACCATCTCACCGGTCAGGAACCAACCCTCACCGGTCTGGTTGCCGATGGATACGATGGGCTCCGCATAGGAGACAATCTTGTAGATGCTCGTGGGTGCATCGAAATGCTTACTTTCTTCAAATGCCTTCACGGCAGAGCCGCGCAGGATATGCTCGATGGCCCAGATGCCCAGTGCGGAGATCTTCGCGGTCTTTTTGCTGGTGCCTAAGTGCTCTGCTTTGTAGATCTGGTTGTAGAAGCAGTACAGCATGAAGTCGATCAGGTCGGGAACCACAGCTTCCGCACCCTCGCTCTCTAACAGCTCCACCAGATGATTGTTGCCGGCAGGAGAGAACTTCACCAGGATCTCGCCAACGACGCCGACGCGGGGCTTCTTGATATCAAGTACCGGTATCGCATCGAAATCCCGGATGATCTCGGTACACATTCTGCGGAACTTGCCTATGCTGATATGCTTTGCGGATACGAACTTCTGTACCTTGGCCAGCCATTCTCTATGTAAGGCATCCACAGACCCCGGAGTTGCTTCATAAGGACGCATCCGGTAGACACAACGCATGAAGATATCACCGAACTCGGCACCTACCGCAGCACGTAGCATAAGATCTGCATTCAGATGAAAGCCGGGATTGCTCTCGATACCTGCCAGGTTCAGGGAGATGACAGGGATCTGCTCCATGTCTGCTTTCTTCAGGGCACGACGGATGAAGCCGATATAGTTCGTCGCACGGCATCCGCCACCGGTCTGGCTCATGATAATGGCGGTCTTGTTCAGGTCATATTTGCCGGACAGCAGAGCTTCCATGATCTGTCCGACTACCAGCAGAGAGGGATAGCAGGCATCGTTGTTAACATATTTCAGACCTACATCCACAGAGTGCTTGTTGTCATTGTCCAATACGACGAAATTGTAACCGCAGGCATTGAACGCAGGCTGTAGGATCTCAAAGTGGATCGGTGACATCTGCGGACAGATGATGGTGTAGTCCTTACGCATCTCTTCGGTAAACGCTACCTTCTCAATCGCGGAAGAACGGATGGTGCGGTGTTTGCCCAGCTTCTCACGGACACGGATCGCAGACAACAGGGAACGGATACGGATACGTGCCGCACCCAGGTTGTTGACCTCATCGATCTTTAAGCAGGTGTAGATTTTATCGGAGCCGGAGAGGATATCGTTCACCTGATCGGTGGTGACGGCATCCAGACCGCAGCCGAAGGAATTCAGCTGGATCAGATCCAGATTCTCAACCGTCTTCACATAGCTTGCGGCAGCGTAAAGTCTGGAATGATACATCCACTGGTCAGATACGATCAGAGGACGCTCCGGTTTTGCCAGATGGGAGATGGAATCCTCAGTAAGCACTGCCATATCGTAGGAGGTGATCAGCTCGGGAATACCGTGGTTGATCTCCGGGTCCACATGATAAGGACGGCCAGCCAGCACGATACCGCGTTTGCCGGTCTGACGTAAGTATTCCAGCGTTTCTTCGCCCTTTTTCTCCATATCATGGCGCGCATTAGCCAGCTCCTGCCAGCCCTTTTCGCAGGCTGCGGCAATCTCAGCAGCGGGAATCTCGGTGAATTCCTTTGTCAGGGCATCCGTTACTGTTCCCAGATCTCTGAAGGACATGAACGGATTGCGGAAGGTGATCTCACCGCCGGCAATTTCCTCCACGTTATTCTTGATATTCTCGGAATAAGAAGTAACGATGGGGCAGTTGTAATGGTTGTTTGCATCTTCGAATTCATTACGCTCATAGAACAGCGCAGGATAGAAGATGAACTTAATACCCTGACGGATCAGCCAGGTCACATGACCGTGCGCCAGCTTTGCCGGGTAACACTCGGATTCACTCGGGATAGACTCAATACCGAGCTCGTAGATCTTACGGTTGGAGCTGGGAGAGAGCACCACGCGGTAGCCCAGTTCGGTGAAGAATGTGAACCAGAACGGATAGTCCTCGTACATATTCAGTACTCTGGGGATACCTACCACACCTCTGGGAGCCTTGTCGGCGTCCAGGGATTCATAGGAGAATAATCTATGTAATTTATATTCGTATAAGTTCGGCACATTATGGGCATTCTTCTGACCACCGATACCGCGTTCGCAACGATTTCCGGAGATGAACTGACGGCCGCCGGAGAATTTGTTGATGGTCAGACGGCAGTTGTTGGTACAGCCCTTGCATTTTGCCATACTGGTTTCGAACTGCAGGTCGCAGATCTTCTGATAATCCAGCATGGTGGTCACATAACCGTCTTCGTAATGCTCTCTGGCGATCAGCGCCGCACCGAAAGCACCCATGATACCGGCGATGTCGGGACGGATGGCCTGACAGTTTGCGATTTTCTCAAAGCTGCGCAGAACGGCATCGTTATAGAAGGTACCGCCCTGTACCACGATATTTTTACCAAGCTCAGAAGCATCAGAGACTTTGATCACCTTAAATAAAGCATTCTTGATAACGGAGTAGGCAAGTCCTGCGGAGATATCCGCTACGGAAGCACCTTCCTTCTGTGCCTGCTTTACCTTGGAGTTCATGAATACGGTACAACGGGTACCCAGGTCGATGGGATGCTCTGCGAACAGGGCAGCCTGTGCAAAATCCTGTACGGTGTAGTTCAGGGATTTCGCAAAGGTCTCGATAAAGGAACCGCAGCCGGAGGAACAAGCCTCATTTAACTGTACGCTGTCTACGGTCTGATTCTTGATCTTGATGCACTTCATGTCCTGACCGCCGATGTCTAAGATACAGTCGACGCTGGGATCGAAAAATGCTGCGGCATAATAATGTGCCACGGTCTCTACTTCGCCGTCATCTAACAGGAAAGCGGCCTTCATCAGCGCTTCGCCGTAACCGGTGGAACAGGAGCGCACGATCTCCACACCCTCGGGCAGGAGAGAGTAGATCTCCTTCAGGGAACGGATCGCAGTCTTCAACGGACTTCCGTCATTGCCGGAGTAGAAGGAATATAACAGGGATCCGTCCTCGCCCACCAGTGCGATCTTCGTGGTGGTGGAACCGGCATCGATACCCAGGAATGCCTTGCCCTGATAGGACTGCAGATCACCGGTGGTTACATGATGCTTACTGTGACGCTCTACGAACTCCTGATATGCAGCCTTGTCTGCAAACAGGGGCTCCATACGTTCCACTTCAAATTCCATTTTGATATCGGAGGACAGCTTTTTCACCATATCGGACAGGCTGATGCAGACATCTTCCTTTGCATTCAATGCGGAGCCGATGGCTGCGAACAGATGAGAGTTGTCCACATCGATGATGTGCTCGTCATCCAGATTTAAAGTACGGATGAAAGCGGTCTTTAACTCAGACAGGAAATGTAACGGTCCGCCTAAGAATGCTACATGCCCCCGGATCGGTTTACCACATGCCAGGCCGGAAATGGTCTGGTTCACCACAGCCTGAAAAATAGAAGCGGACAGGTCTTCCTTGGTAGCGCCTTCGTTGATCAGCGGCTGGATATCGGTCTTGGCAAATACACCGCAGCGGGCCGCGATGGTGTAGAGGGATTTATAATTTTTCGCATATTCGTTTAAGCCCGAAGCATCCGTCTGGATCAGACTTGCCATCTGGTCGATGAAGGAACCGGTACCGCCGGCGCAGATGCCGTTCATACGCTGCTCCACGTTACCGCCTTCGAAATAGATGATCTTCGCATCCTCACCGCCTAACTCAATGGCTACGTCAGTCTTGGGTGCCAGCTCCTGCAGGGAGGTAGCCACAGCTACCACCTCCTGCGTAAAAGGAACGCCTAAGTGATTGGCTAACGTCAGTCCGCCGGAGCCGGTGATCATGGGGTGTAGCTGCAATTCTCCCAGCTGATCATAGGCTTTCTTAAGGAGACCGGACAGAGTCTCCCGGATATTGGCGAAGTGACGCTCATAATCGGAAAATAAAATATTGTGGTTTTCATCTAAAATCGCAATCTTGACAGTGGTAGAACCGATATCTATGCCGAGTGTTGCGTATTTTTCCTGTGAATTCATGTGATACATCCTTCCTGATAAAATGCTGTAACCATTCAGAAGGTCAATGATGAGTTACAGAATTACTTCTTAATATATGCGACTTTTCTTTTACAAAACTTTTTTCATTATACGACAAAAAAAACGATATTGCAACGAACAAAGACAAAACGCTGTCGTTAAAATTGTGTAAAGAAAAAATGAAATAAATAGGAATTCTATAAACTTTTGAACGTGCGGTTTACTTATTGTCCTGTGGATGTTACAATCTCGATAGAGAAAAAACGAATGGGTAACTATTATCGATACAATATAGAATATAGAAATGGAGAAGCGACTTTATGAGCAAATTTGAGAAAAAATTCGGCAAATATGCCATTCCGAACCTCACACTTGTACTGATCATGTGTTATGTGGCGGGATATGTGATCGAAATGATGGGAAGGGCAAGCAATACTTATCTGCTGGGATTTCTGACGCTGGATCCTTACCGGATCCTGCACGGACAGATCTGGAGACTGGTGACCTGGGTCATTGTACCTCCGGAAAGTCTGGGCATTTTCACGATCATTATGTTGTTTTTCTATTACAGTCTTGGTACTACGCTGGAGCGCACCTGGGGGACCTACCGTTATAATGTGTATATTTTCTCGGGCATGCTGTTCACCATAATTGGAAGCTTTTTGTGTATGGGGGTGGTGTATCTGATGTATGGCAGTCTGCCTACGGAAATTGCATCCGCATATTTTTACAAAGGATCTTATGCTTTCAGCACATATTATATTAATCTGTCGATCTTCCTCGCGTTTGCAGCCACCTATCCGGATATGCAGGTGCTTTTGATGTTCGTGATCCCTGTGAAGATGAAATGGATGGGAATTCTGGATGCAGTCTTAATGCTGTACTACGTGATCGTCGGCGGTGTGTTCACCAGATTTGCAATCATAGCATCTTTACTGAATTTTGTGTTATACTTTTATCGTCTGCACAGAAGCCGCATCTCGCCGAAACAGATGCACCGCAGGGCGCAGTTTGAGCGAAAATCAAATGCCGGACGGGCAAAAGTGACAAGGCATAAATGTGCGGTCTGCGGCAGGACGGAAGAGGACGATCCAAGCCTGGAGTTCCGTTTCTGCTCCAAATGCAACGGCAATTACGAATATTGCCAGTATCATCTGTTTACACACGAGCATGTGAAGTAGTCCGGATTGCGAATGGATGTACACTATCGAGAGTGCGAAGCACGGAGAAAGTGTATTAGAAAGTGTATTATTGCAAGAGGCAGATGCATGACTGCTCGCAGGCAGGGCACGAAGCACGGAGAATTATAAAGGAGAATTTTTATATGAACAAAGAAATATTATTTGCCAAGACCTTAGAGCAGGTCCGCAAGACCGCCAAGGAGCAGGGGAACTGCATCAGCGAAGAACAGGTAAAGGATGCCTTCGCGGAACTTGACTTAAGCGGTGAACAATTGCAGATGGTATTTGACTATCTGTTGAAACATAAAATAGGTATCGGACAGCCCATGGATCCCGACGAGTTCCTGACGGATGAGGAAAAGGATTATTTACAGGAATATCTGGACGAGGTGGCAGAGCTCCCCACCTACACCGATGGGGAGAAGCTGGCATTTGCTATGTCTGCCATGGCAGGTGAGGCGGATGCACAGCAGCGACTGATCGAGATTCATCTGGCAGATGTGGCGGAGATCGCGAAGCTGTATGCCGGACAGGGCGTTCTGTTGGAGGATCTGGTAGGCGAAGGCAATCTGGCACTGTCTTTTGGTGTTACTATGCTGGGCAGTCTGGAGAAACCACAGGAAGTGGAAGGAATGCTGGGTAAGATGATCATGGATGCCATGGAAGAATATATTGCCGAGCATGCGGAGAATTCCAAGATCGACAAGCGGGTGGAAGACAAAGTCAACAAGGTGGCGGACAAAGCCAGAGAACTGGCGGAGGAATTGCAACGCAAGGTGACCATAGAGGAACTGATGGAGGAGACCGGCATGTCCCGCAAAATGATCGAGGATGCGGTGCGGATGAGCGGTTTCAAGATTGAGGATATCGACAACAATGCAAAAGACAGTTTATGAGAACTATAAATACAGCCTGCAGGACACGGCAAAGGTCTACATAGGTGCAAAATATACTTTTGCAGAGCTTTTGGAGCAGGATGATGTGGCGTTTAAATTCCGCCTGATCGTGGAACGCTATATTTTAGCGGAAAAGGAAGTGGATCCCGAGGATACGCTGGAAACCCATCTGTATTATTTGAAGCCGGACAGCTTTCTGGTCAAGATCTACGACCGGATCAAGGCAAGAGTGAAGATCAATATCATCGAGGAGAAAAAAGGAATCTTCGGCAGAGGGAAGAAACGGTATGTGACGAAGGAGCTGAACATCCGGGAACTGACCGCCATGACCCCGGAAGAAAAAGAGGCAAAGGGCGTCGTAATCCAGGAAATCTCCATGAGCAAGCTGGCACTGGCAGGCTTCTGATAGATTAAGCTCACCCATAGAAAGCATACGCGACTGCTTGCAGGCAGCGAAGGCTTTCTATGAGGGGAGCAAACGAACATGAGCAAGAAGGACGATAGTCCGAATTGCGAATGGGCGTTACGATTTCGAGAGAGCGCAGCACGAAGAAATCGTTTAAGCCAGAATTAAACTGAGATAGAATAATAGAGGAAACAAAAATGAGAGTAGAAGATTTATCCACATACGAGATCATAGAGAAACGGGAGATCCCCGACATCAACAGCGTGACCTATCTGTGCCGTCATAAGAAGACCGGAGCAAGAGTGGCACTGGTATCCAATGACGATGAGAACAAAGTATTTTACATTGGTTTCCGTACCACCCCGAAGGATTCCACCGGCGTGGCACATATCCTGGAGCACTCCGTATTATGCGGCTCGAAGGAATTCCCGGTGAAGGATCCTTTTGTGGAACTGGTAAAAGGTTCTTTAAATACTTTTTTAAATGCCATGACCTATCCGGATAAGACCGTATACCCTGTGGCAAGCTGTAATGACAAGGATTTCCAGAACTTGATGCATGTCTATCTGGATGCCGTATTTTACCCGAATATTTATAAAAACGAATCCATTTTCCGGCAGGAAGGCTGGCATTATGAGCTCGAAGGTGACGAGGAAGAGCTGAAGGTCAACGGCGTGGTCTACAATGAGATGAAGGGAGCATTTTCTTCTCCGGATGATGTGCTGGAGAGGGAGATCATGAACTCTCTGTATCCGCATACCACCTATGGCTGTGAGTCCGGAGGTGATCCGGAGGTGATCCCGGAGCTGACGTACGAAGAGTTCCTGGATTTTCACCGGAAGTTCTATCATCCCTCCAACAGCTATATCTATCTCTATGGTAACATGGATATGGCGGAGAAGCTGACCTTTATCGACGAACATTATCTGTCTGCTTACGATGCTCTTAAGGTGGACTCCGAAGTGACCGAGGAGCCGGCTTTCGACAAGCCCGGCCGTATTGTCAGAGACTGTCCCATCGGCGAGGGAGAGGACGAAGAAGAGAATACCTATCTGTCCCAGAACTTCTGCGTCGGTGACAGCCTGGATCCGAAGCTCTACATTGCTTTTCAGATCCTGGACTATGCGCTGTGCTCCGCACCGGGTGCACCATTAAAGCAGGCGCTGGTAGACCGTGGCATTGGCAAGGATGTCTACAGCATCTACGAGAACGGTATCCGTCAGCCATATTTCAGTGTCGTGGCGAAGGATACTTCCGTAGAAAAAGAACAGGAATTTTTACAGGTAACGGAAGAAGTACTCGAGAAGCTGGCAGCGGAAGGCTTCGACGAGAAGGCATTGCTTGCCGGTATCAATTACTACGAATTCAAATACAGAGAGGCAGATTTCGGTTCTTATCCCAAGGGATTGATGTATGGTTTACAGGTGCTGGACAGCTGGCTGTATGACGACAGACTGCCGTTCATTCATATCGAGGCGAACGATACCTTTGCCGAGCTTCGTAAGGAGGTTAAGGCCGGATATTTTGAGGGCCTGGTACAAAAATATCTGCTGGACAATACGCACCGCAGCGTGGTGATCCTGCAGCCGAAGCTTGGACTTTTAGAGGAACAGGAACAGAAGCAGCGTGAGAAAATGGCACAGGTGAAAGCGGTCATGAGTCCGGAAGAACTGGAAGCTGTAAAAGAGACCTTCCGTAAACTGACCGAGTTCCAGGAGAGCGAGGATGCGAAGGAGGACCTGGAGAAGATTCCTCTATTGAAGCGGGAGGATATGAAAAAAGAGGCAAATCTCCCGGTGAACGAGGTACGGAGTATTGGGGATACCACACTTTTGTATCATGATCTGTTTACCAACGGTATCGGTTACTTACGTCTGATCTTCAGACTGGATCAGATCCCCGGAAAATATTTTCCGTATATCGGCATCTTAAAAGGCTGTCTTGGGCTCCTCAATACAGAAAACTATACTTATGGAGATCTCTATAATGAGATGAACCTGGTCACCGGCGGCATGGCTGCGGTGAACAATGTGTATGGCAGATTGCAGGATACGGATGAATTTACGTTGACTCTGGAGCTGAAGACGAAGGTGTTCTATGATCGTATTGCGGATGCCATCGATCTGATGCGAGAGATCGTCATGACCAGTGATTTCACGGACACCAAGCGTCTCTATGAGATCCTGGCGGAGGGCAAGTCCCGCATGCAGGCACAGATGACGTCCGGCGGACACAGCGTGGCTGCCGGAAGAGCCATGTCCTACGGCAGTATTCCCGGAGCTGTCAGCGAGGAGATCTCCGGCATTCCGTTCTACCGCCTGATCACCGGTCTGGAAGCACATTTTGACGAGAAAAAAGAAGAACTGGTGGAGATCTTACAGACGTTATTAAAGATGATCTTCCGTCCGGAGAATCTCATGGTGGATTTCGTCGGTGAAGAGAAGGCAGTGGGATTGTTGGATGCCCCGGTGGAAGCCTTCAAGGCAGCACTCTATACCGGATCCGTGGAAAAAGCACATTATATTCCGGAAGTCTCCCGGAAGAACGAAGGCTTCTTAACCTCCGGTCAGGTCAATTATGTATGTCGTGCCGGTAATTTCCGCAAGAGCGGACTGAAATATACCGGAGCCCTAAGAGTGCTGAAGGTCATGTTGGGCTATGAATATCTGTGGGTCAATGTCCGTGTAAAGGGAGGCGCCTACGGCTGTATGTGCAGCTTCGGCAGATCCGGTGACAGCTATTTTGTATCTTACAGAGATCCCAATCTCGGCAAGACGATTGATGTATATGAGAAGGCAGCGGATGCCATCGCAGAATTTACCGCGGATGAGCGTACCATGACCCAGTATATCATCGGTGCTGTCAGTGATCTGGATGTGCCTATGAATCCGGCAGCGAAGGGACTGTATTCTCTGAGTGCCTATATGACGGGACTGGACGATGCAGCATTACAGAGAGAACGTGACGAGCTGCTGTCCGCTACCGTAGAGGATATCCGGGCACTGTCCGCGCATATCCGTGCATTTATGCAGGAGGATCTGCTCTGTGTCGTAGGCACGGCTTCTAAGGTAAAGGAAGAACAGGAGAGATTCCTGAAGGTGGAAAATCTGTTTTAAAGCGGCAAAAGGAAAGCTGCGATTTTGCAAAAGTGGTTCTGAATCGTAAAAAGATCAAATAAATAAAGAACTTTTGTGATATTATTTCGTTTATAGAGGTGAACAATAAAAAGTCAACAGCAGGCGGATCCGACAGGCTGTCCGGATGCCGTCCGCAGAACGGAGAGGGTTATGAAAAAACGAAATTTTGAAACAAAGATCATTACAGGGTTGCTCACTGCCGGCATGATTTTATCGCTGACCGCCTGCGGCAGCTCATCGAAGGGCAGTTACGGCATCAGTGATCTCATGGATGCGGATTATGCTGTTGCTTCCAATGAGGCAGCTGCACCGGAGGCGTCCGCTTATGAAGATGGATTTGGCATGACAGAAGGGTACGATCCCGCAGAAAATGCTCAGGACACAAGTACTACAGTGCCTGAGGAGACTGCAGCCACAGCAGACCGGAAACTGATCAAGACCGTGAATATGGATGTCGAGACCAGGGAGTATGATAAGCTGTTAAGTGCGGTAGAGAATAAAGTAACAGAGCTCGGCGGCTATATCGAAAGTCTGGATGCCTATAACGGCAGTACATATTATAGTTATCGTTCTACAAGGAATGCCAATCTGACCATCCGTATCCCGAAGGACAGACTGGAGGAGTTCCAGAATACGGTTTCAGAGCTGGGCAATGTGACCAGCCGTTCGGAGAATGTGCAGGATGTAACATTGACATATGTAGACTTGCAGAGCCACAGGGATGCCCTGCGGACGGAGCAGGAGAGATTATTACAGCTTCTGGAGCAGGCAGAGAGTGTGGAAGATATTATTACCATCGAACAGCGTCTGTCTGATGTCAGATACCAGTTAGAAAGCATGGAATCCCAGCTTCGCAGCTATGATAACCGGGTTGACTACAGCACCGTATACCTTTATATTGATGAAGTAGAGGTCTATACCCCTGTGGAAGAAGAGACCGTCTGGGAGCGTATTTCCACCGGATTTGTGGATAGTCTGAAAAATATCGGTGAGGGTTTGAAGGAAGCAGCGATCTGGTTCGTGATCCATATTCCTTATCTGGTGATCTGGGCGATTGTGATCGCTATTATCATCCTGATCCTGAAGAAGATCAAAAAGCGCACGAAGCGCATCCGCGCTGAGGAACAGAAAAAATTCGCCGAAGCGGAAGCAAAAATGCAGAAAACTCTGCAAAGTACAGAGGTAACAGAAAACAAGAAAGAACAGGAGAAATAGAAAATGAACGAAAATCCGGCATACAAATCCGGCTTTGCCACCCTGATCGGACGTCCCAACGTAGGGAAATCTACGCTGATGAACCGACTGATCGGACAGAAGATCGCCATCACATCCAACAAACCGCAGACCACGCGTAACCGTATCCAGACGGTACTGACGCTGGACGAGGGACAGATCGTATTCTTGGATACCCCCGGCATTCACAAGGCGAAAAACAAACTGGGCGATTACATGGTAAATGTGGCGGAGCATACGTTAAATGATGTGGATGTAATTTTGTGGCTGGTGGAGCCCACGAATTTCATCGGTGCCGGAGAACGTCATATCATCGAGCAGCTGAAAAAGACCAAGACTCCCGTGATCCTTGTGATCAACAAGACGGACACCGTGAAAAAGGACGATATCCTGGCATTCATTGACACCTACCGCAAGGAACTGGATTTCTGCGAGATCGTCCCGGTGTCCGCCTTAAAGGGCGACAACACGGATGTACTGATCCAGTGCATTTTGAAATATCTGCCCTACGGTCCGGCCTTTTATGATGAAGACACCATCACCGATCAGCCCATGCGTCAGATTGTTGCGGAGCTGATCCGGGAAAAGGCACTGCGTCTTTTATCCGAAGAGATCCCTCACGGCATTGCCGTGACGGTGGAGAGCATGAAAGAGAGAGGCAGCATCTGCGACATCGAAGCTACCATTATCTGTGAGAGAGATTCCCACAAGGGGATCATCATCGGTAAGGGTGGCCAGATGTTGAAAAAGATCGGTTCCCAGGCCCGCCCGGAGATCGAAGATATGCTGGAAATGAAAGTCAATTTACAGCTTTGGGTGAAGGTGAAGAAGGACTGGAGAGACAGCGACATCCTGCTCAAAAACTTTGGATATAATCCGAAAGACATTGAGATGGGCGAATAGAAAAGTAAAATTTGCAGACCCTATTTTTACAGAGGATGACACACTGATAAACTGATAAGAAGAGGGGGATGCGCAGGATGCAGTTCACGAATTACTGGCAGCAATTTGAACATACCGGCAGAGTGGAGGATTACCTGAATTATCTGCGGAGTACGGAGGGGACAGATTTTCCCAATGCGTGCTGTAGCAACACGTCGGTGGACTGCAGGGCGGAAGGATGTACAGACCTTAACGCCCGGGAGGATGGATCATGCAGGAATCCCTGTATGTAACGGGAATTGTACTAAAACAGTCGCCGTTTGGCGAATATGACAGGCTGGTATGCCTGCTGACCAGAGAAAAAGGGAAGATCACTGCATTCGCAAGAGGTGCCAGAAAGCCGGGCAACCGACTTGCGGCAGCGACCAACCCTTTTGCTTTTGGTACCTTTCGCCTCTATGAGGGGAGAACATCTTATACCATATCCGAAGCGGATATCCAGAATTTTTTCCCGGAACTTTTGACAGATTATATTGGAGCCTGCTATGGCATGTACTTTGCGGAAGTGGCGGACTTTTATTGCAGAGAAAATAACGATGAACGGGAGATGTTGAAGTTAGTGTATCAGTCTCTCAGGGCATTGTGTGCTCCGGCACTGCCCAACGAACTGGTACGCAGTATCTTTGAACTGAAAGCAATTGCAGTGAACGGAGAGTACCCCGGGCCGCCGGCAGGCCGCAGACTGGAGGAATCCACCCTGTATGCCTTAAGCTACATAGCACAAAGTCCCATAGAAAAATTATATACATTTACGGTATCGGACAAAGTTCTTGACGAACTGAGGGGAATTGCCTCGGAATATCGGAAACGTTTCATGGACAGGTCGTTCAAAAGTCTTGAAATACTCAAAACTCTATGTTAAAATCGGATATGGCTGATGCCAAAAAAGGAGACTCATTTATGAGGCACAATATCACAAAAAAGGTTATTTCGGCAATGCTGTCAGGTGTTCTGATGCTGTCCCTGGCCGGTTGTGGCAAGGTAGCAAAGTTTCCGGAGACGGTGGTGAATACTTCTCTGGTGGTGGAGAAGGATGGAAAAGTAGAATCCTATCTGGTGAATACGTTTGACAAGGATTTCTACAGTCTGGACGGCCTTACACAGATGGTACAGGAAGAAGCAGAGGAATTTAACGCCGCACATGGGGATGCAGCAGAACCCCCTATGGCTGTGAAGACAGTGCAGATGCTGGGAGACGGCGCTACGGTTCAGGTGGTGCAGGAATTCACCGATACGGAGAGTTATGCGGATTATAACGAACAGGAGCTGTTCTATGGAACCAGAGTGGAAGCACTGGCCGAGGGGATCAGCGTGGATCTGGGGCTGGTAAGTGCCGCAGACGGTACACCGGCGGAGGAGCAGAAGCTGAACAAGGCTCTGGATAAGAACCACATGATCATTACGAATGCAAGCGCATATATTTATTGTCCCTACCCGGTGCTGTATCTCAGTGAGGGAGTTGTCATGGGAGAGGACGGTTATGTGGATGCGTCACAGTCCGACGGTGTCGTTACGATACTGATGAAAAAGTAAGTTATACAGCAATACAAATATAGAGCAAGAAAGGTTTGGTACTGACATGGAAAAAACAATGGAGAAGATCGTAGCCCTGGCGAAGGCAAGAGGTTTTGTATATCCCGGTTCCGAGATTTACGGAGGCCTGGCAAATACCTGGGATTACGGTAACCTTGGCGTAGAGCTGAAGAACAATGTGAAAAAGGCATGGTGGCAGAAGTTTATTCAGGAGAGCCCCTATAATGTAGGTGTGGACTGTGCAATCCTGATGAATCCACAGACATGGGTAGCCAGCGGACATCTGGGCGGTTTCTCTGATCCTCTGATGGATTGTAAGGAATGTCATGAGCGTTTCCGTGCGGATAAGCTGATCGAGGATTTCTGTGAGGAGAACGGTATTGCCATCGAAGGCAG
>ERZ859967.581-NODE-581-length-19794-cov-1.871827_pt1 | contig 19794 bp, 13 predicted proteins | sample MGYA00510115_ERZ859967 | MGnify/ENA primary metagenome ERZ859967 (study PRJEB30046, sample SAMN00715171) | human gut metagenome | study: EMG produced TPA metagenomics assembly of the A metagenome-wide association study of gut microbiota in type 2...
TAATCTTCCATTTTTAAACTGGGACCTGTGCCTATAATGAAGCACCTCTTACCCACATATTTATTTTTAAATTGCAAAAGTTCTTCATTGCATTCAAAATACCTTTCTTTTATATATTTTTGAATACACATATAATTTTTCTTATTTGAATTTGAAAATTTTTCTTCTATGTAGAAGATATATGTGTCATCAGGAACACTATTAATATTCACTAATGGTAAGTCACCGTCTTGTTTAATCGTGTTATTTTCAGTTATTCCTACTATTTTTATTGTTAAATTCTTAGAAAGAATATATCTTAATATTAAATATGAAATAGCATTATTGTCAGCTATTATCAATTTTTTTACATTCCTATTAAATATATATTCTATTATTTCCTCTACACTTGGAAAACCTGCCTGAATATATGGAGCTATTAAATAATCATGTATGCCCATTTCATCCAAGTATTTAGCTACCTCTTCGCTTTTTTGATAAGCAGATATTATAATTTTTTCTCCATTATTATGTTCTAAATAATAATCCATATTAACAATTGGAATTCCATCTATATCTAATCCTATCTTTTCTTCGTTTTTATCTATTACTGCAATAACATCATCTTTGCCCCAATATTTAGCTACTCCAAAAGCATTTATTCCTGCTCCATATAAAAATACTTTTTCCTCACAAAACCACATGAAATATTACTCCTTGAACAAATATACTCGCCTTTTCTAACAGATATTTTCAACTAAAAGTTATCTAATTAAATTCCATATTATCTAAAACTCTATTATTAATTATCTTCGCCAGTTTTTCACCTGCCCTTCCATCGAATACCAGCCCGACTTTTTCATGGAATTCATCCAGCACTTTATCATATTTTGTCTGATCAAATTCCATAATGTCTTTTTCCAGTTCTTCATTATCACTTGCAAGTGTGAAGGGCAACTTCACGTCAAAGCTTGGAGTCATTACTTTATTATTACTGATGCATTCCCGCAGAGCAGTTGCAATATTCCACATCAGTTCATCTCCATCATTTGCATACTTCTGTATATCATTTGGATATAAGAAAAAATAGCTTAAAAGCATCCCTTTACTTCATCACAACCAGAGTTCCATTAGCATCACATAATGGCATTTTGTGTAACAATGTACCTAAATCCTTTTCATATCTATCAACCGCTTTTTCTACCCCTAGAAGGCTGCTGCTATAATCATGTATAAATATATATCCACCATTTTCCATCCTTGGATAAAAATACTTTAATCCTTCATATATTGAATCCTCAAAATCTACGTCTAATGAAACAAAAGCGAATTTATCTTCTAAGCCATTTAAAGATTCTGGGAAAAAGCCTTGCTTTATAATAACATTCTCTAAGTATTTCATTCGCAACAATACCATTCCAACATTTGTCTGCTTATACGCTTGAACAAATGCCTCTGTACAATTTCCATTCTTCATTTCGTTTAAGGCTTCATTAGCCTCAAAACCTTCAAATGTATCAAACAAATAACACTTTTTATTGGGGAACGCCTCATTAATAAATTGGGCAAACTCACCACGGAATACTCCTACTTCTGCTACAGATCCTGATATATTTCTTTTTCGAATCTCTTTTACTGCCAATTCAAAACATTGAATACGAACATAATCATTAAGTTCATATCCCTCTGTATTTTTTCTATATTTCAAGAATAAATCTCCATATGCCTCTACACCTCGAACAACATGATATCTTTTAGCCACTATATCTGCATATTCTTCTCCTAAAATGCGTTTCACAAATTCATAATCTTTATTCATATCTTGAAGTTTACAATTGTTATATAAGAAAATAACTTTATCTGTATCTATGTTTAGTTCTTTACACTGCATAAATATTTCTTCAGAATAGAGATTTGCTACGCAAACTGCATCGAACTGCATATCCTTTAACTCTTGCGGAGAATATACTTTTTTCCCCATATACTCTTTTTTAGCAACATCATTATCAATAAATCCACACACTTTATCAATATCAATATATCTTCCAACTACTTTCCCAACTAGTCGCCCTGTTCCCCAAATAAATAATTTCATTTTCATTATTCTTTTCCAATCATTAATTCTATTTTCTTCGCCAACTTCTCACTTGCCCGTCCATCAAACACTAACCCAACTTTTTTATGAAATTCATCCAATACCTCATCATACTTTCTTGGGTCAAATTCCATAATGTCTTTTTCAAGTTCCTCATTATCGCATGCAAATGTGAAGGGCAGCTTCACGTCAAAGCTTGGAGTCATTACTTTATTATTACCGATGCACTCCCTTGGATCAGTCGCAATGTTCCACATCAGTGCACCTCTGTCATTAGCATACTTTTGTATGTCATCCGCATATAAGAACACTGGGATGTGAGCAAATCCTGCCTCAAAGCAGGCACTGGAATAATCCGATATATAGGCATCCATTCCGGCAAGGATTTCATACATATCATCAGCCTGACTCTCATCTATGATTCTGTCCTGCACGTCTGGGTTCTTATATTCTTTAAAAGTCGGTGCGAGCTGTGGATGCACACGCACACACAGATACCATTTCCCACCGAACTTCTTTTCCAGATTATCGATCAATCTCTTAAAATCAATTGACCATATCTCAGAGAATACAAAACGTTTTCCATCCTTTGCTCCCTCTCTGAAGGTTGGAGCGAACAATAATACTTTTGCTTCCTGTGGTAAGTTATGTTCCTCACGGAACTTTCTTTTGGCATCGCTTCTGTCACCATACAGGATATCACATCTTGGCGCTCCCGTTTTTTGATAAGTTCCATCATATACAAGTCCCTTAGGTGACACCTCTTCACACCATGCAGAGTCGATTACAAGGTCATCTATCATGTCTGAGTCATTCTTGCTGACCAGATATGCCATCTTCGAGAAGCCTTCGCCTCGCCATAGACCTGTGCATTTTATTCCTATTGTGTAATGATTCACATTAAGGTAATACTGTCCTTTTCGTTTGCAGGTACCATACGGCTTCCTGTAATTATCAATCCACACCTTGGAACGTGTCAGCCAATATGCCCTGCTCCATAGTGTATTCGGTACTTTTCTGATATACTCAGGGAATTGTTTCTCCCATGAATTCTTATTGACAAACCATACAAACTCATACTCAGGATGCTCCTTATGCAGCTCCTGCACCAGATACTTCGGATTGCATCCAAATCCGCCTTTTCCTTCAAATGTACACACGCTGATCAGGTTCTTCTTTATCGGAAATATTCTGCACAGATAGAAGCAGCATCTGTTGGCAAACGCTTTTAATCTTCGATATCGTATATAATTACTCTCTTTCACTTCGTATCCTCTTTAATCTATTCTATAGCCATTCCAATTATGCTATATAATGTCGAATATGGCAAGATAAAGTTACTATATGGAATTTTATCGAAAGCTCTGATTGATTCCCATCTTTCTGATATTATCTAACCACTGAAGTATCATTGTTTTATTGTACCTGTATTTTCCATTCTCATCTTTGTATTTTTCCAATGCCAAAGCCAGATATGCATATTCATTCTCAATATAGGTTGTAAATACCCCTTGATCATCTGTATTGATTGAAACCTGCAATTGAGGACAATTTTCTACTTCTTCCTGATTACAGGTCAGTCCGTAATTGTACCAGTTAACAATAGGATGTCTGTCATATCTTCTGAATGTGCCAATCAGATAATTTGATGACGGATTGGTCTCTATTGCCAGCCCTCTGCTGCATATCTCCTGCTGCATTTTCTTTCGGATCAGCTTAACTGCCTTGATCATGCAATCTTCTACCCTGACTTCAACAACCTGATCTCCCGTAATTTTCACCTTGGGATTATACTGATATTCATAGTAGAGCATTGCTACTTCAGGCACATACCTGATTTTATAGTTGGTCGGGAACTCCCGGTTAACTGCATATCTGTCCCAGTCATCCAGATTACAATTGGTAAGCTGGAAAAAGCCATTCCTGTACAGCAGTGGATTGTCTCCACGCAGCTTCCATGAATCATAATAATCATTGATAGAAATATGAAAGTTATTATGATCATAGCTATGCGCTATTGCCCTCTCAGCATAGTATTTCTGCGCATTGTGAATAATTTCCTCCTGTTTTGCAGAACTCAGATTATTCTTATATATCTCTGTAAAATACTCATCAAAACGTTTTTCGATATATGTTTTAGCATCCTCACATTCCTGTATGTCGTACTGTCTCAATTTAGCATAGACCCACGACAGATTATCTATAAATGACATTTTATTGATCAGAATGCGATGTGCCTTGCTCCTATACCAGTCATCAATATCAACACCAAGCGCCAATGCATGTCCAAGTCTGTCACCACATCTTAAGTTCAGAAAACTAATAGCTTCGTCTATTGCTCTAAGTCCATCTACTATGTCAAGGAAATCCTCTCCTACATGATAGGTTGCTCTTAACATTGTGTTTGCATGGACTGGTGATATTTTTAATGCCTCCTCCGGTACATAGTTCTTCAGATAACGAAACGCCTGCGCAAACACTTCCGGTCTACACCAGATTTCGGATGCACATGCATCTATTCCTTTAATTCTACGTGCAGCTTCACATTGCCTGTTCTTTAATTCCGTAAGGATTCTCGATTGTTTTTCAATCTGTTTTCTTAATTCATAGTGACGATACTCTTCCAGACAGTCTGATGTCTCATGGAATCTTTCTGATTTCTTAGGGAAATGAACAACATAGAAATATCTGTTTTTTAAGTCCCCGGCCTCTTCATCCTTCAGCCCCTTCGTTATCCATCCATCATATTTTTGAATCGTATGAATCATACTATCCAGATCATTCTTGGGGGTAATTCTTGCTTCCAGACTAACTATATGTTGATTAAGAATAGTATCTCTGACAGCCATCCGTATATATACTTCCTCATATATACTGTTCTCTACAAATACATCTTTTCTGTCCTGATATTGGGCAAAATTATCAAAGCCTACATTGGTATTCGCCTGTACCAACTCTCTTCGTATGCATGCTTTCAGAACCAGATATAAATAAAAATAATTGAAATTCTGATGCCACCCGGTGTTAGCTGCATATATTTTCTTAAAAACAGAATATAAGAACCATCTTTCACCGCCTAAGGGGCTATTCGTAATATGCCCATCGCTATCATTAAGCCACGGGTAGCATATTATATAATCTAACGGGCTCTTTCCCAATTCTTCACGATAATAGTTAACGCAAGCCTGAAGCCAGCCTGCGCTATCCTCAAGCTCCTTCTCATCTGCGAGCAGAGCTCCCACCAGCTTATAGTCAAGTATCCTGTTATCACAGCAATACTCTTTCGTCAGAACCTTCTCTGCACGCATTAGCTCCTGAAACAGGAATACACGAACCAAGGCAGCCTGTCTCCATAATGTCTTCAATTTGTTACATGCGTACTCCTGTGAATAACTGATATTTTTCTGCAGTCTGTTCTTATCATATGCATCAAATGTCCTGATAAAATCCGGCTCATCCACCCGATTCATCAAGCTCATCCATGATAATTGAAACTGTGGTGCCGACCCCTTTAAATGAAAATGATTTTCTGCCACACCCTGCGCAAGCAGGGAATTAAGTGTCTTATTATTATGTCCTATGACTGGCTTCCAGAAGAAATTCTCACGTTGTCTGGCATACATCAAATCATTGAACGCAAGATAAGAGGTCACAAACAGATCTTCCTCCAGAACTGTAGTCATTTCTCTCCATCTCAGCAATTGTGTATACTGGCATACCGGAACTCCATTTTCCTCAGCGAGCACTGCCTCATCAAAAGTAAACAATGCGTCAAATACATTCCAAACACCATCTTCTTTAACACTTGGAGCTTCACATTTTAATTTCCAATTCTGCCACTTAAATTCATTTTTCAGGAAATAATACATATTCTCCAGCTCATCATTGGAATATCGGAGAATATATCCGCTTCCAAGTTGCTGAAATGTATCTTTATCAATAGCATTGTATCTGATATTTCCCTGTGCAATATCCTGAGCTGATATATTGCAAAATAAGTTCTTGATTACAGCCCGCAAATTATCCATTCTTATTTTCCTCTATATAGTCTGAATCAGCTACTGTATTGGCTTGAATATATCTATCACTTCCTGCACTTTTAAAGCATTGCTTCTTGCACCTTCAAATCCGTAATAGTTATCTATAGTCTTCAATTCCTGCACAATATTTCTCATCTGGAGCCATATCCTCTGGGTTGCTGCATCTGCCATTGATGACGTAGTGCCCTCCGGAATAGTAGTTCTTGATACTCTATCTGCTATGTGCAGCATGATTTCTGTACTTCTCAAAGGCAGGAAATCTATCATACTTTCAATATGATATTTTCTCTTCCATTCCCTATAAGGCTCAAGCCTGAAACAGGGATTGTCCTTTATCGCATCAATAATTGCTTTATCCTTATCATCTGTTAATTGTATAGCCTGACTCAAGCCTGAGATAAAATTTGACAGGAATTCCTCATAATTACACAGATTATTCAGGAGATAATCCAATGATGGTGTCAGCTCATTATATTCTTTCGCAACTGTAAAACCTGCAGGTTCCTTCTGTTCTTGAATAATGCCATCATTATTGTCCGTTTTTTCTTTGCTTTCTTTTTTTGTAGTCTCACCAGCTTCTTTGCCTTCCGTTTTTTCCCTATAGTTCCACATATTTTGTAAATTTTCAATGTTCTTACAGCATAGCATTGTCAGCAGCATTGCTTTATATATCTCATCATAAGTATCGTTGTTCTGAGTCTTTTTCAGTTCAGCTTCTATACTCAGTTCAGTAGGATTAATTACCTCCTCCGCTCTTTCAGTATTGTTTTCATCTTCTAAGGGTACTCTTGGAATTGTCTGAGCATAATCAAAGTCATCTGATTTTTTTGATCTTTTTAATATATACTGAAATATAGTTCCTTTGTAGAATTTTTCAAAGCTTTCCAGAGACTTCAACTGCTCCTTGCTCGTTAGAATGGCAAAATATAGTAATGCAATTCTGCATTCTTCGTCTGCCTGGTTGCCATGATATCTATATATATCATAAATATCTGCCAGAACTTTGCCATAGCCTTCACTCTCAGCATCAGTGCTATTTCTGAATATATTTCCTGTGAAGCCGAAGCTTCTTACCCCAGAATATTGAGACAATATATTTCCCAGATAAGAGCAATCTGCAGCATTCATTTCCGAAATGAACTTCTGAAGATTATAATCCATTTTGTTTCTGGCAAATTCTTCTATCTTTCTGATCAGCCAGTTTAACATTGCATGTGCAGAGTCATCCAGCTGTGCAATGTCCCTGAGTTCATTCAGATCATTTACAATTTTGCGAAGTGACGCATTATATAATACATCCTGCTTGCTATCAAATGGATACCACAGAATACCTGCCTTGTTATATATAATCTTATACTCTAATCTTCTGATATTCTTCTCGCTATCCTGATTAATTTTTTTTATCCTTAATATCATATTCGTTTTCATACAACGAACTGACCTCTGGCAGGTAAATTCTTCTATTATGCGGAAATGTCTTTGCCAGATATCCTTCTACATATCTGCCTATCTGCTCTGTCTGATTTTCATTATTATTTGATATATTGGCAGGGAGCAGCATCTCAGTAAAGAATTTCGTGTAATGTATAAACAGTCTGCCGATATCCGCAGATACCAATACAATTACATTAGGAAGATTCAGGAAAAGTCTGATCTGCTCCATAATCATATAGACATTCTCTGTTGCGACATCCAGATCATCTAACGTTATAACCATATAGTTATCAACAGCTCTGTCCTTCTGCATATAGTGCAAATAACTTTCAACCAGCTGCTTCAATGCATCTACCAGATTTAAGCATTTGGACAATTCCTTCAATTCACGAGTAGAGGTTAATACTGTTTTTTCCTTTCCCTTCATGGATTCCACATAGAGCTGATACCATTTTTTTACATTGGCGAAACTGTTTTTCAGATTCTCTGTAATGGGATCAAAGCCATTCTCCTGATTCATCTTCGTCTCAAAAGAAGTCCACATTTTAGCCAGAATAATATCTAACAGATTCTCACCCTTTACCAGCATTCCTATATCTATCCTTGGCAACAGATAGAAGCCTATACTTCCCTTATCACTCATATACTTATCACTCTCCTGCAATGATAAAGCAAAGGATACCATCGCTGAGGTCTTACCCATTCCTCTCTCACCCAAAAACGGAATGATATTATTGAAATTCTCATCATTGCAGTATGCTTCCTGCTCTGGTGGTCTCTTTTCCCGTCCATTATCTTCAATGATATCTCTAACGTATTTCTCTGCCTTTTTATATACATCAGAAAAAAGAGAATTTTTAAAATCCCCTTCTTTCTCATACTTTATTCTATTAGGCCAATTAATTGAAAATTCCTTAGTATCTCCCATCATATCCCCCTATTGTACTTTATCACGAAATTTCAACGCCAACTCCTTGTCTCCTATTATTTCAAGCATATGATAGATAGCTCTCTTAAGCTTCTCTACATCCAGCTTCTTTTTTAATCTTTCGTGCTTTCCAATATCAGAGAACTTCCATTCATTTCCTATACCAAAGCTGTTTTCATCAATCATTTTCCATATCTCCAATGCCTGGAAATCGCTTTGCAGTGCTTTAGAATAATCTGTATAGTACTTATAATAAATGTATCCGCTCAGACAATTCGCTTTATACAAATACTCTATATCCGTCTCACTCAGATGATTGCATTGTTTCTTTTTTCGCAAAATCACATTGATATACTCAAATGTGCCAAGCGCCCTTCTGGTATTTCCCAGATTCAGATAGCTGACGCCGAGATTGTACCACGCTTTGTGATACTCTGGAAACAGAGAAATACTTTTCTCATAATACTTGATTGCATTCATCGAATTCTTGCCGTATATATTCCAATATTCTCCCTTCTTGAAGTACGCAAATGCATTCTTCTTCGTACATGCCAGCAAATAATATTCATATGCAATATTGTATTCCCGAAACAGATCATCATAAGTCTGTGCTAATAGAAGCACAAGCTGACAATTATCCCTCAGTTCATTCACCTTGAGCATTTCCTTTAGTTTATTCACAATATACTCTTTAGAGCAGATTAATCTCTTATCCAGTGACTTGCAAAGCATATTATATTCATATGCCAGATATAGTCTTGCATACTGTACATGCCATGTATAATTGTTTACATCTTGTGCTGGAAGGCTCGTAATAGCATCCATAAATTTTGAAGATAATATCTCGAAATCGCTTGTTTCCTGCTTCTTATAAAAGAACCTGCTGGCCACCAATATATCTCTCAGCTTGTATTCCCAGTAATACCGATATACACAACGTAGATCCCCATATTCCTCTTCGCTGAGAATATTGCCCATTTGAAATTTTTTCAGCAGCATTCCCAAAAGATTTTTGGTATTATTCGAAATAACAGAATCTATTTTATTTTCTACAAGTAACTGCATATCAGCTTCAGAAAGTGTATTTTGAAGTGCTACAACAAAACTTTTCCCTGATAATGCCAGAATCAGTCTGATCACATCTGTCAATTGATGCCTGTTCTCTTCACTTATAATGAATATATGAGCATCAGGGCAGATATCCTCCGAAGAAATACGATTCTTCTCTTCAATAAAGGCCTGTACTCCCGAGGCCCAGTTATTACTTAAATCCAAGAATTTCTCGTATACGTATATTCCACTTACTCTGAAATACAAAAGCAAATAGGTACTGATTTTAATTTCCGCACTGTCATAATATAGCTTTATTGATTTCATTTTCATTCCCTTTAATTTTTAATAACTTATTACTTACTATGATAACCCAATTTTTCTCAATACGGAAGTCCTTTGTGTGATTTTTTTGGCATTCTAATCAGTTTTTCCGGCAATTTTCTGCACCATGGCATCTATTTTTACAAATATCTTTCTAAGCTTACTATATCCGACTCCCATAGCATGCAGCAGCTTATTGGGATTACCACCTGTGGACTTTACTGCCTGCGCCGCAGTAGTCTGTGCCTCTTCCTGCGCTCTTATACAGGCAGCCTCTTTCTCTTGTTCTTCCTGTATACGTTTCTCTGCCCTCAGCTTTAGTTCTGACTCAGGAGCTTTCTCTCCATATACAACCTCATAGGCTACATCAGGATAATTTGTAATGATCGCATCCACTCCCGCCTGTACCATTTGCTCCATATCCTGTCTGTTATTCACTGTCCATACGTGCAGTCTGATGCCCTTCTGTCTGCAATCCGGCATCAAATCCACATACTGCATATTCCAAAAGGACGGGTGCAGTGCCTCTGCCATATACTGTGAAGCATACTCTGCCATATGAAGAGTTCCATCTACATACAGAAAGCCTGTATGCGCCTTAGGACAGAGCTCCTTTATCTTCAGGATAGAATAATGGTTGAAGCTTGAATATATAATCTGCTCCTGCATCTCTAACCGGTCTACCATTCTCAGTACACTGTCTTCGATACCATCATAGAAGTTAATACCTGTCTTCAATTCGATATTCACGGTCATACCCGTCGGTTTCATAAGCGTAAGAACCTCCTCCAGCGTAGGTATCGTACACCGTTCATACTCCGGGTGAGTCCTGTTAAAATTATATTGTCTAAGTTCCTCTAACGTATAATCAACAACTTTGCCATGTCCATCACTGACACGGTCTATGGTCTCATCATGAATGACTACAAGCTGCCTGTCCTTCGTAAACTGTACATCCAGTTCGACCCCATCTGCTCCCAGCTCTATAGCCATCTGGAAAGCTTCCAGCGTATTCTCAGGTGCATAGCCTGAAGCTCCTCTGTGTGCCCATACCTGAGTCCTTTGCTTCCCTTCTGTTAGATTATTCTGCATTCTGGTTAATTTTCCATCTTCAAGCTCTCTGTCTACACCTGCTCCAAACCGGATAAATCTAAGAGTCTTCTCCTTCGTATCTATAATCAGAGTATCCCATAGCTCCTGTGTTACAGTATGACGAATTCTTCGATAGGTTGCTGCACCTTCCGGCTTTTTGTCTATGAAGTATTCACATTTGGAACAGCCTACCGATATGATGGGAAACACTCTCTCCTGATAAATATAGTCTGCATGTGTGTGTCCATGGACAAATGCCATGATACGTCTTCCATGTGCATTGTGCCATTTCTCCAGCCCTGTGAGCAGCATTTCTCCATTACGTACTTCTGATACCCAGTAATCCAGTCTGGCTATTGGTGCTTCATGGCTGAATATAATGACATGATAATCATCCGGCAGCGTATCCAGATTCTCCATCAGCCAGCTTATTTCCTGTACGGAGTATCCGTATCTTAGAGACTCCTTATGGTCATAAGAATGAAGAAAATACATGCGAAGCTTCTGTTTCTTATAGTCCTCATAGTACCACAGCTGCTTCTCTGTCTTACCGGCTGCTGAAATATCTTTTATATAATAATCGTAGATTTCCTCTTCACTTAATATATCCGGATTATTCCGAAAATAATTTGTGTCATGATTTCCTACTGTCAGGTACACTTTAGGTTGAATAGCCCTTAGATCATTTAGTACAACATCTTTATAGTATCTGCAATATACCTTTTCCAAAGTTCCATCTTCCAGATCACCCAAATGAATAATTCCTTCCGGACGAATCTCATCATCTACAGCTTTTACAGTAGCTGCTGTATCCTGCCATGTTCCGTTCACAGTCATATGGCTGTCCGTCAGCAGCGTAAAGGTAAGCGTGTTCTCATTCTGATAATGCCTGATTGTATCTACCGTCTGTATAATTTCTCTATTTACATCCTGAAGTGCTGTAAAATTCTGTTCATAGACTCCTGTATGTTCTACTTCAACAATCTGATACACACTCTCAACATCCTCACCCTTCAGACCTTTTCCATCTTTCCGGCGGATGCTGATTCGAATATATCCTTTCTGTGTGAAGCTGGCATCCTTCTGTGTATATCCTTCTGCTTCAGATAATCCTCTGCTGTAATCTGCCCAGTTCTGCTCCTGCTGATATGCATAAGAATATATGTAGTCTTCCTGCCAGCGCATAGTATAGAAAGCATATAAATACTCATATGCTGTGTCTTTTAGATGAAGGTGCGTATTCTCATCCACATAATAGAACAAGACACTGCTCATCACAGTGTCTTCTCCATTCACAATTGTTCCCTTCTCTATATCAATAGACTTTCCAATCTGCATGTTCATTCTCTATGACCTCTCCTGCCTGCGTTTTGCCAGAAACTGCTCCATGATATCTGCCATAGCAATAGATTCCTCTGCTGTCATCTTAAAGGTTCTGCCCTCGTATCCATTGATCATATATACAAAATCACTGATCTCATAGCGCAGACCATTTCCCAGGAAATTCACATTATATCTGTCTCTCTTATTAGGATCTTCATAACGGATCTCAAAAGTCCTTGTAAGCCACCACGGAGACTCTGCCAGAATATAGCCCTTCGTTCCGGCTATAAGCAGCTGCCCTTCCGACTTCACTCCCAATCCATTCTTCATGGTCGCAAAGCCTTTATCATATATCAGATTCGTCTTGGTATATAAATCCAGTCCATTATCTGCCTTGATTGAGTCAAATCTGATTTCTTTATAATCTGTTCCCATGAGTTTAATAATCGGCAATAACGTGTAAGTTCCCAATTCCGTCAAAGAACCACCATACTCCTCATCCTTCAGCTCCCTGACTTCCGGACTGGTCAATCTGGTAAAGCAGACTTCTACGTCACATATCGTTCCGATAATACCACTTCTTGCCAATCCCATCATCTGTACGAAGCCAGGACAATATGCAGTCTTAATTGCCTCCATCAGAACAACGCCCTGTTCTCTGGCAAGTGCAAAGACTTCTTCCGCCTGTACCTTCTGAAGTACCATAGGTTTCTCACACAATACATGCTTATGATGCAGCAATGCATCCTTGATATACTCATAATGATATTGATGTGGTGCTGCTATATATACAGCATCTGTTTCTGCGTAGAATTCCTCTAGACTATCTGTATAGAATTCCAGATCATTCTCCTGTGCAAACTTACGCGCACTTTCTATATGCGGGTTATAGACTGCCGCTGTAGTAATTCCACTGACACGATTCACCTCCGGTAAGAATCGTCTGGCTATCCTGCCACATCCAATGATTCCCAATCGAAGAATGGAACAATTGTGGGAGCGAAGCATTGTACTCGAGACACCTTTGGTTCTTTCCAGATATACAACCTCACAGAATTCCTTCAGGTAATCAAATTTGCCTGTCCAATCCGAACCAACTGTGAAAATGTCAACACCGTATTTCAGGATATCCTCTACCTTCTGCCCCACGTGATCTTCTATAATGATCTGATCTGCGAACCCTGTCTTCTTCACGTTCTCGATTCGATCCATGAGTGAGTCGACTACATTGAGCTTACCACGTTCCTCATCATAATGTTCTGTTGTAATTCCTACAATTAGATAATCTCCTAACGCTTTTGCCCTTTGCAGAAGCCTGTAATGTCCCTCATGAAAAAGATCAAAGGAACCATATGTAATTACTTTTTTCATCAGTGTTCTTCCTCAAAATTAATTCTCTTCTCTTCAACTACGATAGGTCTATGTATCACTCTGGTATTGATATTCAGAATATATTCCCCGATAAAGCCAATGAATAGCAGTTGAATTCCTCCCAACAAGAATACACCGATAGATAATGGTGCGATTCCCATCGGGTACTTATCCCAGTACAGAAGCTTCAATATCAGATATACAATGCCGATAATCATACTGATACCTGCACATGCGCCACCTACAAAAGTCGCCAGTCTCAATCCTACCTTCGTATATGAGGTAAAGCTCAGCATTGCTGCATCATATAAGGTATAAAAGTTATTGTGCGTCTTACCTGCTCTTCGTTGCGGCTGTTCATACTCTACCTCTATCATATTGAAGCCGGCACCATATTCTGCGACAATTCCTCGAATAAATGGAATGGGATCATCCAGCTTTCTAAGCAGTGCAATAAATGTCTTATCATATAAACCGAATCCTGTAAAATGCTCTATCATTTTTACAGTAGACATCCCTTTAATAATTTTATAATACATAGTTCTAAGAAAATATACAAGTCCATTTTCCTTGCTGGAACTTTTGATTCCACTTACAATTTTATGTCCTTGTTCCCATTTCTCCACAAATACCGGTATTAATTCCACCGGATCCTGAAAGTCACAACATAAAGGTATCGTACAATCCCCTGTTGTCTGGCACATTCCATAAAACGGAGAATTAAACTGTCCGAAGTTTGTTACATTAAAAATCGCCTTGATTTTCTTGTTTTTCTCGCATATTTTTTCAATTATATCTCTGGTTCCATCTGTAGATGCATTATCTATAAATAAAATCTCATAATCATACTGAGGAAGCTTTTCGTTCATCACCTGTGCAACTGCTTCACTGATCGGTTCCACATTCTCTACTTCATTATAGCAGGGAATCATGATGCTTATCTTTTTCATTACCTATTCTCCAATTTTTTATTCTGATAGAGATTATTTGTTTCCAATACTTCTTGTTTCGTCTTAAGTTGGAACTTTCCATTCCCTACTTCATAAATCTCATCACAGTTCTGAATGGTACTCAGTCTATGTGCTATTACAATCAATGTTCTTGTTCCATGTAGACTATCTATTGCTTCCATGACTTCTTTTTCTGTATCATTATCCAAAGCAGATGTAGCTTCATCCAAAACCAATACCTCAGGGTTGCGATATAACGCCCTTGCTATTCCTATTCTTTGTCTTTGTCCACCTGACAATTTTACTCCTCTATCTCCAATTTCCGTCTCTATCCCATCCGGTAATTGGGCAATAAATTCATCCAATTGAGCTTCCTTAATTGCATTATAGATCCCTGCTTCATTAATATCAGCTTCATCAATGCCAAAGGCAATATTAGCTCTGATTGTATCATCCATTAAATAAATCGTTTGTGGAATGTATCCTATTTTTTCATGCCATGCTGCCATGTTAGTGCGAATATCTGTGCCATCTACCAAAATCCGACCTTCTGTCGGCTCAAGAAGGCCAAGAATAAGATCAGCTGCTGTTGTCTTACCGGCTCCCGATGCACCGACAAATGCAACGGAACTATTCTTCTTAATTTCTATATCCGCATTTTTCAAAATCCATTTATCTGACTCGGGATACTTAAATGATACCTGATTCATCTGAATTAGTTTTGTCAAAGGCATGTTCTCTTCATTTTTTTCAATACTCTCTCTATGTCTCTGTAGTTGCTCTACTTCTTTTAAATCCTGATAAATAGCATCTATAGAAGGTTTACTGAACATAATTCCTCCCAGATAGCCTGTAATTCTATTAAAAGATGGAAGCATTCTAAAAGCAGCAATTGCAAAAACTGAAAGTGTAGGAATAAATGAAGCTATATCACTGCTGTCAATTGTAAGCTTTAATATTACAGCAATCAATAATCCACATATACATACAGTTTCCATAACCGGTCTTGGCACAAAAGTTAACATAGACTGCTGTCTCTGTAATGTTGCAAATTGGCTATAGTATTTATTGTAGTTATAGATAAAAAAATCTTCAGCATTTATTACTTTAATCTCTTTTATTCCAGAAAAAGATTGTAATATCCATTTTGTTACCTGTACATTGACTTCTCTGTTCTTTCTTCCCTTTTCACCCAATATTTTTTTGAATAAGCCAGCAAAAAGTCCAACAAAAACAAATAATAAAATAGCTACAGCCATTGTCGTGACAAAATCCTGCATAAGTAAGTACAACACAATAACAATACATACGCTTATTTCAGCTAAAAACTGCAAAAAATTTAAGACAACAGTAAAAAAACCATTTACATCACTTGTTACATTTCGTTGTAGCTCCGCTACATTCTTTGACACATGGAATAAATAATCCTGATGCATATAACAATCCATCAGTTTTACAGCAAGTTTCTTCTGATTACCAAATATGAAACTATACTGCATGTTATACATCATTGTTACATATATATTTTTAAAAATATATATTATAATTAGAATAACAGATAGTACAACCAGCATCTGCCCTGCATCCTGAAGTCCTAGTATTTGTTTTAACCAAGATAAATACCAGGTCTGTTCTATTGTTTCAGGAGAAGTAGCTACATTCACAACTGGAAGTATTGATGAAACACCTAATAATTCTACAAATGCACCTACAAATATGATAAGTAATAAAATCAGCAGATTAATCTTCTGTCTTCTATCTAAAACGTAGTTAATTTTCTTTAACATAGTATCCTCTTTCTAATATGGATGTCTTCCTACTCTTCCTATCAATACTTTTTCTCCATTAGATATTTTCGTATCCTGCCAGTAAAAATATACTCTTAGGTTAGAGTCATCTCTTACTAACTTAAAATGTGGCTGACATTCAATTATTTTTCGTTTCTCATCATTTTCTTCTTCATAAGAAAATGTAAATCGTAAACTCTTTCTATGTTTAGGATCAGTCAAAGCACAAGTCCTTTCCATGTCGGCCTGCAAAATTCTGGCTGCTTCAATCAAATTGTGCCTATGCTTTTTATATAATTCCAATGCTCTGCTATCCAGAAGTGCAAGACACTTTACAATTTCTTCCCTGCTCATCTCAAAATCTTCAATATATTTTAATTCTTCTCTATACCCTTCTGCAAATCTGCAATTAGGAAAACAGGATTCCATAAATTCTCCAAATTCCTTGTGATTTACACATAGCTTCAAATAATTCTGCCTTTTGCTAAGGTATTCCGACATGTTATCTGCTGCATCAGTATATTTTCCACAAGAACACAGAATGCTATTAACGTCCTTATCCATCTGCTGACATCTTTTGGTTATCAGCTCACGAAGCATGTCCGACACATCTTTACTCATTGCATTTTTGCAGCCATACACAATGTCAATCAATGTACATTCTTCTTCAATTTCAGTATTCCATAACGTTTCCATAAATTGAATTTTCTCATTAATTTGATAACAATATAATGCTACCTTCGTGAGTTCCTCTAAATCATCCTGTCTCACTGAAATTGGACTTCCACTATATTTCCAGGATAAACTCTCTTCTACCAATCTGTTAGTTATTTCCATTCTTTCTCCTAAGCATAAACATTGTCCTTAGATCCTGTTGCTTCTGGTCAAAAAATCCCTCCGGCCAGTCACTAAGTTCTCCATCCTGTTCTATTATCAATTCTTTAATCATGCATTCCTTTTCTCTGCTAAATAGAAAATTGGTAAGAAATTTACCACTTTGATTCATTGCATATAACTGAATCCTCGCTCCATCTATCACATGTTCGCTATGCGTTTCTACAATTACCTGTGTACCTGTAGCTGACACTGCAGCCAAAAACTGTCCAATTCTGCTCTGCGCAGATGGATGTAAATGTGCTTCAGGATTTTCCACAATTAACAGACTGTTTTCCTGAGTTGCAGCCCATAATCCTGTTATTACAACTGATAATTCATAACTGATACCAAACCCGGTAAGTGTCGGAATAACGGCATCATCTGTATACTCATTAGAAATCCTCAGTTCTGCCTGTGCCTTTAGTGCGTCCACACTAGTCTTTAATACAACATTCCCCATAATCAGACTCATCCAACATTCTACCTGATTGGAAAATTTGGGGTATGTCTTATCCAAAATCAGTTCTTCCGGTATTCTCATGTCTAAATTATCAGCACGTTCCATCAAATAAATAGCGTTACTTCCATCCTGTCTGATTCTTTCACTTCCACCAGCGCGATAGGACATTCTAGGACCTATTCTTTCTGCATTCAGATAGGCAATATTCCCAATGTCTTTGGTTCCGCATCCTTTTGCATATAAATCAAGTCCACTATCTTTACCAATATAAAAGCCTAACTTATCACCATTAACGGTAATGTCAAAATCTGAAATTGATTCCCCTGCATAATTCTGAGAAACCAGATTTTTAGGGCTTCCTATATCTATTCCAAGAATTTCACTCGCATCTAATACTTCTTTCTCATCTGTCTCCGTCGCTCTTTCATATAATAATAAAGCTTGCACTATACTGGATTTTCCTGCTGCATTAATCCCCGTCAAAATTGTCAAGTCCCGAAAGCTCACTTCCTGACACTGAAAACATTTAAAATTGTTGAGTTTTAATTTATTAATCACTGTATTTCCTCCAATAGATTAATCACTGTGTTAAACTGCACATTCATATTCTGTCGTGAACTGGTTGAAGAAGATATTGATCTATAGTACTCTGGGTCTTCCATCTTCCTTAGTAGTAATGGCTTAATCTCCATTCTTCTCTCATAATACCAGTTTTCATCATAAGGCATATTGGCAATGATTACACTAAAACTCGTAAAAAGTGCTCTGTTTATTATCTTTCTGTCTTTCTTCATAAAAGCGTCCTCACCGAGCAAGGCATAACACTTCTGCATACAGCTTTTAAACAATATAAAAATATCCTCATGATTATTCTGTCTGTTAAGTTCTATAATCTCCTGGTCCAGTAAATGAGTCACCTCATCAAAATAAGAAAATTTTCTTCTCTGACAATCGTATATTCTGTAATAAGCAATAAATCTCAGGCAAAGTTCCTGTGCCTCCATACGTATATCTTTGATTTTACCATGCGTTGCACGTATAAATTCATTGCATTGTGACATATTTATCAATAGTTTTCTTGTTTTGGGCAATGCCATAATATTGCGGACTTCCTGCATATTTAATGGCATTCCTTCTGTATTCACCCGCCTGAAAATCTCTATTTTTATAATATCCGGACAACGTGCATCTAATATATTTACCGCAAGTTGTGTATCTTCTATCCTTAATTGATATTTCTTATCTAAATTACTAAAATAATACCCTTCAAACTTTCTTAAATACCGAAGTCCCCGGAGTCTAAAATCCCCCTTCATAAATCGATAAATTGTGGTCAGACGCTGCATTCCATCAACGACTGTACGACTACCTTCCATATCTTCATCTAAATAAAATGCAGGAATAGGTATTCGCAGCATTAATGATTCTATTAATAAAGATTGTTTTCTAACATCCCATATAAAATTTCTTTGGTAATCCGGATGCAATTTCAGAGTTCCCTGATTAATCCAATTATATACTTGATATACAGATATCATCTTGGAATCAATTCTAATATCCTCTGCCCGATAAAAATCTTCTTCGAAATTTATATCAATAGCTTCATCTTCAAACCAATCACTGTCTTTTTCTGATTCAATACCTGAATCACTTTCTTCAAATTTACTTATTTGGTCTAAAATATATTGGTTTTCATTAAATTGATAATCTATTGCTGTACAATAATCCTGCAGTGCTCTTACTAACGCTTCTATTACATATACATTAGAAGTTCCTGCAATTCTCTTATACATACTGCTCTTATTTTTGCATTGATTGAAATCATATCCGGTCAAGCCTTTCATAGCTGCCAGTTCATTATGCGTTAATCGCCTGACTCCTTCTCCATCTATCGTATATATTTCACCTGCAAAAGCGAAATTTACAGTACACAATAAAGCTATAATAGAAATAGACAAACGATATTCCATATGCAATCGAATCTTTGAATAATTCAGACAATCTGCTACTTCTTAATAAACTTAATGGTTTCACTTAAGCCTTCCTGCTGAATCTTCAAGAAATAAATGCCCATCGGCAAAAACG
>ERZ859967.589-NODE-589-length-19634-cov-2.528781_pt1 | contig 19634 bp, 20 predicted proteins | sample MGYA00510115_ERZ859967 | MGnify/ENA primary metagenome ERZ859967 (study PRJEB30046, sample SAMN00715171) | human gut metagenome | study: EMG produced TPA metagenomics assembly of the A metagenome-wide association study of gut microbiota in type 2...
TCCCGGAGCATCATATTCCCGTTTTCATCAAGGACAGGAACCAAATGAAATTCATCATGCTGGTATTTCAGATAGTCGATGGCACTCCCGTAATTGGCATTTTTACTTGCGATGTGTTTTAGAATTGCCACGATATACACCTCCAAGCTGAACGATTTCCTGCCGCAGTTCACGGATTTCTGCAATACACTTTTTCAGTTCTTCCAACATTCCGCGCGATGCCAGACCACCGCCGTGGAAATAGCGGGCAATCTGGTTAAGATTATTTCCGATGCCTGCGGCCTGAGCAGTCAAATTCTGAATTTCGCCAATATCGGCAACAATGTTGTAGTTGACAGTCACTTTTTCAGATAGAGCCTGCTTGCGCACAAAAGTGGAGATGGGATAACCGGAATCTTTTGCATATCCGGCCACCAGTTCATATTCAATGCTGCTGAAACGAACCATTACATTGCTTGTGCGTCTGATGCTTTCTGACTTTTTTGGTCGTGCCATAGTGTGATCCTCCTGCGCTTTTATAGTTGCAAAGCAACTCCCGATAAGCCGTAGGCGTTCGGCTGCGAACACATTCATGTGGAGCCAGATAGCCAAAATCCAAGATTTTGTGCGTACCGTGGGGATGGGGAACGGAATCCCCATCAAGATTGCCGGGAATGAAAAATCACGAAAGTGAGTTTTGAGTTACCATAGGCGAATCTTGCTCTAAGACAGAAAAAGACCTGTCTTTTACCGTATGCCGTAGACCTATCAAAAGAAGTCCTTCTATAAATAGGAATCCGCAGCCCCGATTTGGAATACACTTTTCAAGTTTTTTTGAAATTTTTTCAAAAACTGTATTCCAAAATGCCCTTCTGGATTCCTATTAGTAAAGGGGGATTGATTTCCATGAAGCAGAAAGAGCGTTTTGACGAAAAGCCCAAGCTGGAGCATACGGAGCCTAAGCATCACAGAAAAGCCGTCATCAAGGGCATTACCGTATATGAATCGTTTCGGCCAGAAGGCAGCGAACTGTGGGACTGCCTGCTGCAGAGTATGGGAAAACACTGAGAAAAAGAGATTTCATAAAAATGTGCGCAGCAGCTTGATTTTCGTGTTACAGCTTGGTAAAATACAGACGGGTTAAGTGAATAGTGCAATCAAAAGCCATTAACTTTCTGGATTTTACCATGCAATATGCGTGGAGACGGGAGGTTTAATGGCTTTGTTTTTTTACAAGGAAAAGAATAAAGACATACGGGCAGCGGCCTATCTGAGATTGTCCATCGAGGATGGCGACAAGGCTGAGAGCAACAGCATCGGCAATCAGAGAGAACTGATTCGAGATTTTGCTGCAGAACGGCCAGGACTGCATTTGGTCGAAGAGTACGCTGATGATGGCTACACAGGAACAAACTTTGAACGTCCGGGCTTTAAGCGGATGATGGAGGATATTAAATCTGGCAAAATCAACTGCATCGTCGTCAAGGACTTATCCCGACTTGGCCGTAACTACATCGAGATGGGAAAGTATCTGGAACAGATTTTCCCGATGATGGGGATTCGCTTCATCGCTATCAATGACAACTATGACAATGCAAATTCCGAGAGCAGTGATTCGGACAGTATAGTAGTTCCGTTCAAGAATCTTCTGAACGATTCCTACTGCCGGGATATTTCCATCAAGGTGCGCAGCCAGCTGGACATGAAACGGAGCAAAGGTGAGTTCATCGGCGGTTATGCAATCTACGGCTACTGCAAAGACAAACGGAACAAAAACCGTCTGGTGGTAGACGAGTATGCAGCAGATATTGTCCGCTCTATCTACCGCAGAAAACTGGAAGGAATGAGCGCACAGGCGATTGCCGAGCAGCTGAACAGCGAGAACGTGCTGGCTCCCAGCGAGTACAAACGGCTGTGTGGTCTGAATTATCACAGTGGGTTCAAAGCTGGCACTCATGCAAAGTGGCAGGCGATTCAGGTGCTTCGGATTCTAAAAAATGAAATCTACACTGGAACGATGGTACAGGGCAGGCGGCAGAAGATCAATTACAAAATCAAAAAAATTCGGGATGTGGAAGAATCCGGCTGGATCAGAGTTCCCAATATGCACGAAGCAATCATTCCGCAAAAGCTGTTTGATACCGTGCAGGAGGTCTTGAAACTGGACACTTGTGCATCGAAAGGACAGCAGACCGTCAATCTCTTTTCGGGCATCGTTCGCTGCGGTGGTTGTGGGCAGAACATGGTGCGGCGCACGGTGTCGAAAAATGGAAAGAAATATATTTATCTGCACTGCGTCACAAACCACAATGGTTTAGGCTGTTCCTCACATCTTATCAGCGAAAGTAAGCTGGCCGAAGTGGTGCTGGCCGCATTGCAGGGAAAAGTCCGGCAGATCAGCGGACTGGAACATCGGCTGGATGAAATCAATGAGATTCCCAAGAATGAGCGCAGACTGAAATCTGTGGAAGAACATCTGAAGATGCTGGAGCAGGAAGAACAGAAATACCAGACCTTGCGCCGCCAGCTTTATGAAGATATGAGCAGCGGTATTGTCAGCAAGGAAGAGTATAAGGAATTCAGCCATTCCTTTAATGAAAAGGTTGAAACCATCCGCAAGGCCAAAGCAGAAATGAACCGTCAGAGGGATTGCCTGAACAATCTGGATGTGGAACATCTGCCATGGATCGAAGATTTCAAGTCCTACCAAAACCTGACAAGTCTGAACCGCCGCGTTCTGGTGGAACTGGTAGAGAGCATCACCGTCTATGATAAGGAACACATTCATATTCAGTATCGGTTCGATCAGGAAATTCGCAATGTGCTGGAATATTGCAGTAGTGTTCCGGCAGCAGAAACGGAGGAAAGTGCATTATGAAGTGTGTAAGCTATACCCGGACACTTCCTTGGAAGAACCATCAAAGTGAACTGACGATTGCCGAGCAGAATCAGCGTATTGCGGCATATCTGGCGGAACATAAAGAACTGGATTTGCTGAAAAAGTATTCTGACCGCAAGAACGATGAAAAGGCGCGCACCGCGTTTGACCAAATGACCGATGATGGCGTAGAGCGAAAATTTGATTGCATTATTGTGGCATCCATGTACTACTGCGGGCCGGATTTCCCGGCGGCACGACAGGCAATCAAGGAAACGCTCTATGCGACGGGCATCGACCTGATCGTGCTGGATGAGGGCTTGGACACCAGAACAGCCAGCCGAAAAGAAGTCGAGGACTATTTTGAAGCAAAACGCTGTGAGATGCACGCAGAAATCATGTTTGCGTGGAGAAGGAAACAAGGCGCGGGATTCCGGCTGACAAACTCTGTTCCATTTGGCTATCTCCGCAGGAATGGCGAAAGCAACATGATAAAAGATGAAGAAGTTGCTCCTTATTTAAGCGAGGCTTTTTCCAGATATGCGTCCGGTCAGAAAATGCGTGACATTGCAAAGTGGTTAAATGAGCAGGGTGTTGAACCCCCAATGAGACACAAAAAGAGAATTTTGGGAAAGCCTTATGATGCAGAATCCGACCAGTGGACAACTGATATGCTGCGCTGCTTGTTCCGAAATCCTACTTATACAGGTGCGGCGACAAATGGAAGCCGCCAGATCATTGCGGAAAACTGTCATGAACCGTACATCACAAAAGAACAGTTTCATGCGTTCCCGTGCAATATGCGCGAGGGCGAAAACAAAATCTCCATTCGGAAAAGCTACAAAAAGCCGAATCCGCTGGCAAAGCACATTGTCTGTATCTGTGGACGCGCACTTTGCTGGCACAAGGATAAGAAAACAGGGGAGGAACTTTTCTATTGCCGTTACTGCCGCGCACACAAGGAAAACGGAAAGAATCTGAAAGTTCCGGCAGCTACCATTTATAAAAAGGTGATGGATGCTCTGGAATTGGAACATCTGGAAAAAGAAAAGCTGACTGCAGCGATTCAGCAGGGAGCGGGCCGGAAAGCAATCGAGGTAGTCCGAGCCGAAAAGTCGGTGCAGATGAAGTCTGTTCTGGCTGAACTGAATATGGAACAGTTTCGCCGTGTACCGCTGTATGAGAGTTATATAGCCGATGAAATCACCGAAGAACAATATCGTGCCGAACTGCTGGACTACGAAGAAGCACATCGGAAATTGAATGAACAGCTTACAACAATTATGGAAGATACGCTGGTATGGGAACGAGCGTTGAGCCTGCGCAATCCATGGATTCAGCAGATGGCACAGTATAAGACCCCGGAGGAACTTGACCGCAATTTTGTGAAAAAGTATATCGAGCAGGTCACGGTTACATTACGGGACGATGGACAGGCAGAAATCAGCCTGACCATGAAAACGGATGAATGGAAACAGATGCTTAGTCGGATAGAAGTGGAGGGTACAGACAGTGGCACGAAAGAGTAGAAAAAATCTCCCGCAGCCGGAACAGGCGGCAGCTTCTGTGCTGCTCCCGGAACTGGAAGAAGCAAAAATGCCTGCGGCAATCTATGGGCGGCTTTCTGTTGAGGATGAAGAAACAGAAGAATGCATGGAAACGCAGATCGCACTGGTGCAGGACTATATCAACCGCAGCAGGGAACTGAGCTATGTGGATACCTACTTCGACAATGGATTTACGGGAACAAATTTCAAGCGGCCTGCATTTACCCGCCTGATGAACGATGTGCGGCAGAAGAAAATCAAGTGCATCGTGGTGAAAGACCTCTCGCGCTTTGGTCGCAACTATCTGGAAGCAGGATACTATATCGAAACGGTGTTTCCGTTTTTGGGTGTTCGATTGATTGCTGTTACAGATAATTTTGATAGTACGCGCACAGAGGACATGGAAAGTCTGGCTCTCCCGATTCGGAATATGGTCAACGCAATGTACGCGAAAGACATATCCAAAAAGATATGGACTTCTTTGCAGCGCAAAAAAGAAGCAGGCTATGCAGTCGGAAACGATGCTCCGTATGGCTATATTCGGAACTCCGTGACAAAGCGAAATGAAATTGACCCGGAAGCTGCATTTTATGTGCAGTTGATTTTCCAGTGGGAACTGATGGGTGTGCCAATTTTTGAAATTGCTCGACGAATGACATTGCTGCAGGTTCCGACTCCACGAGAGTGGCATAGAAAAATGGTTGAGGGGAAAGAAGTGCTTACCTGTAAAAAGTGGGGCGTAACCACAATCCGGCACATCTTGGAAAATCAAACCTATGTGGGCGATACCATCAACAATAAAAGTACACAGAAGTTATTCGCAGGACAGGACAAGCACGACCTTCCCAAAGAACAGTGGTATGTGGCAAAGAACACACATCCGGCCATCATTGCAAGGGATGATTTTGAAAAGGTGCAAAAAATCTTGAACAAGAATCGAGCAGTATTCAAGACAGTAAGAGCAAAGTCGGAGCAGATTCGGGCAGAATATCAGAATGACCTTGCAGGAATGGTGTTTTGCGCAGACTGCGGCAGACCGATGGAGTTTGAACGACTGCCGCATGGAGCGGAAGAAAGTAAAAAGGTCTGCTATTACATCTGCAAGGCAAGACAGGCTGACGATAAGTGCATCGGCCATCAGATTCCGGAAAAACTGCTGAAAGCCCTGATAATGGATCAGCTGCATTTGTTCATTGTCCAGCTGAGCGATAAACGGAAGGTGCTGGAAGAATTGCAGAAAATCGAGGATGTGCAGAATCCCGTTTACCGGGCAAAGGGTGAAATTATGAGCCTGACCGATAAAGTCAGCCAGATGGCCAAGAAGCGGGAACAGCTTTATGCAGACTATGTGGCTGGTGTGGTGGATTCCGAAGATTACCAGCTGATTCGGGAAGATTATTCCAGACAGTATGATGGTCTACGGGTTGCGCTGCAGGAAGCAGAAAACAAAAAAGCGGAAGTAGAACGGCAGATCGAAGAATACCTGAATATGACTTCTCATTTGGAAGAACATCTGGACAACTTTGAATTTGACATTCAGTTGGTAAAATCCCTTGTGCAGAAAATCGAAGTGAGTGCGGACAAGCGGATTCGGATTGTTTTCGGATTTCAGGATGTGTTTACAGAACTTGGAAAGGAGAGTGCAGAAACATGATTGCAGCGTATCAGCGCATTTCAAGGGCTGATGGCGACTTGGGCAAAGATGGCAAGGATAAGAGCAACAGCATTGAAAACCAGAAAGAACTGATCCTGCGGTATATCTCCTGCAAAGAAAGCCTGCAAAATGTGCCTGTGATGGATTTTGTAGATGACGGCTACACAGGCAGCAATTTTGACAGACCTGGATTCCAGCAGATGATGGATGGTGTGCGCAATGGCAAGATTGATACCATCATCGTGAAAGACCTTTCCCGTTTTGGCCGTGATTATATCGGCGTGGGTGAGTACATGGAGCAGATCTTTCCCCTGCTGGGTGTCCGGCTCATTGCGATCAACGATAACTATGACAGCAATAATTATAAAGGTACAACGCTGGGAATGGATGTGGTCGTCAGTAATCTGGTAAATACCATGTACTGCCGGGATGCAGGAAAGAAACTGCGGACTGCCAATCAGGTTAAGTGGCGCAAGGGTATTACAACGGCATCTGCTGCACCGTTCGGCTATCAGTTTGACCCGGACAAAAAGGGCGCATTTATCATCGACCCGTCAGCGGCAAAAATCGTGCGGCGTATTTTCGACCTTGCGATTCTGGGGTTAGGTACAAGAGAGATAGCAATGATGCTCAATGACGAAAATGTTCCTGTGCCGAGCGTATATAACAAAGAAAATAAGGCGTATGGCAAGGAAACGACCTATACCATCGCCCCAGTGATTCTTTGGGATAGCTCTCGTGTCTGGAAAATCCTCACGGCGTATGTGTACACTGGGGCAATGGTTTTAGGCAAAACAAAAACACTGATTTCCGGCAAAAGCATTGTCAGAACAGTTCCCAAAGGACAGCAGTTTATTACGGAGGGAACCCATGAAGCAATCGTAAGTCGTGAAGAATTTGAAAAAGCGCAGCTTGTCATAAAGAGCAACAGCCATAAAGTGCTGATGGGCAGCGTGGACTTTCCATTGAAAGGCAAAGTTCGCTGCGGAAATTGCAGGCGAGTGATGGCGCACAATTTTAAACAGGTTGTGCCGACATTCTGGTGCAGAGAGGGCTTGGAACTGGTTGGGCAGACCCAATGCACATCTGAGATATTTCAGGTCAGTGATATTGAAAGTGCCGTCTTTCAGGCACTGAAAAAGGAACTCTCTCTGCTGGATTCCCTTTATGGTGATATGCAAAAGGAAGAGCTGGCTTTGAAAGAAGCCCACAAAAAGGCAAACCGCCGCAAAACTCTGATGGAGCAGGAACTTAAAAACCTGAAAGGTGAGAAGATGCGGATGTATGAAGAATATGCAGCAGGAACACTCCCATTGGATACCTACAAGCAGAAAAAGCAGGAGTGTGACAGACGAATTTCAGAGGTGCAAGAGCAAATTGAACAATCAAAAGCGGAAGAATCCGCTGAGAGCGTTGTGCCGGGAACGGTACGCGCAGCAGCGGAGCAGGCAGAAAATTTCCTACACGGGACGAGGCTCACAGCGGGTATGGTGTCAGCCTTTATCGAAAATGTCTTTGTGCATGATGGAGGGCGCATCGTGGTACGGTTCAAATATGAGCAGAGCATACAGGATACTGTAAAAGCATTGCACACGGACTAAACTTCAAAAAGGCTGCGTTGCCCATGTTGTAACATCAGAGAGTGTGTTATAATATGGGCAACAGATCAGCCAGAAAGAGGACATTATGAAAGCGATTCGATGGCTGTTAAAATTGGTGCTGGTGATTATGACCCTGCCACTGATCCTTGCTGTATGGCTGGCAAAGTGGTTTGTGGTATTCCTGCATCACTGTTCTGCATGGATTTTCTATCTGTTGGGCAGTGTGCTACTGGCAACGGCGATTCTTTCGTACCTCATGCAGCAGTCGCAAGGGGTGGAAGCACTTCAAATGCTGATCGGTGGATTTGTGATTTTTATGATACCGCAGGTGGTCGGCAGCGTGGTCGTGCTTCTGGAACTGGCGGCAGTAATGCTTCGGCAGGTATGGTACATATAAAATAGGGAGGCGTACAGATAGTGAAATTGGCGGCGATTCATCATGTGGCGATTATCGTTTCTGACTATGAAAAAGCACGGGATTTCTATGTGAACAAGCTGGGTTTTGCAGTTGTGAGAGAAAATTTCCGTAAGGAGCGGAACGACTGGAAACTGGATTTGCGTGTCGGTGACGGAGTCAATGCGATTGAATTGGAGATTTTTGCAGAGCCGACCCCACCCAAACGTGTAAACAGGCCGGAAGCCTGTGGGCTGCGGCATTTGGCGTTCCGGGTGGAGGATGTGGAAGCTACCGTGGCAGAACTTGCACAGATGGGGATTGAATGTGAACCGATTCGATTGGACAGCTACACCAAAAAGAAAATGACCTTTTTCTTTGACCCGGATGGCCTGCCCTTGGAACTGCACGAATAAAAAACAACGCCCTCATAGTTGAGAGGATTCGTAAATCTTCTCGGCTATGAGGGTGTTTCATTCCGCAGGAATGGGAGGGTTAGATGTTGAGCGTTTCTACCCATGCAGATAAGTCGGCTTTACTGGAATAGGAGTTGAACACCTTACCATGCAGCAACTTTGCACCGGGGCAGCTCGGCGCAAGTTTCTCATTGGTCTTACCCATGCCGCTGCCGCCGGAGGTAGCAAAGGGTATGATGGTCTTACCCTTTAAGTTGTAGCTCTCTAAAAATGTATTGATGATGGTTGGAGCAACATACCACCAGATAGGGAAGCCGACAAAGATGATGCCATACTCATCCATGTTATCACGTTTGGCAGCAATAGCAGGGCGAGAGGTCGGGTTGCTCATTTCGATGGTACTGCGAGCCTTCTTGTCCATCCAGTTCAGATCGGCCTTAGAGTACGGAACTTCCGGCTGAATTTCAAAAATGTCTGCACCGATGGCATCTGCCAGATTTTCGGCAACTCTTGCGGTAACGCCGCTGGCAGAAAAATAGGCGACAAGTCTTTTGCTCATGTCAATGCACTCCCTCTTGATGATTTTGTATAGGATAAGTATAGCACGGCAGGGGAGGAGCATCAAGCGGTTGTCCATGATATAACATTAGCGACAATGTTATATTATGGACAACTGTTCGTAAAAATTTAAGGATTTTGAGGGAGTTGCACAGCTTGATATGATGGGCGGTTTATGGTAAGATAGAATTACAATGGCGGACAAAGCTACTATTGACTACGACAAGGAGGTGTAAGCCAATGGGATTAGCTGATACCGTGACTAAAGCCTATATGAAAGATAATTCTGTGTTTGCAGATGCGTTTAATTACTTGATTTATGGCGGTGAGGCGGTTGTAGACCCTAAACAACTGCAAGAACTGGATACTACGGAGATCGCTTTACCGTTTGGATCACAGGATGAAGAGGGAAAGCAGCCAGAAGAAGCAGTTCAGAAATACCGTGATGTGCTGAAATCAGCAATCATTAAACAGGATGATGAGGCTGCATACATTTTACTGGGAATCGAAAATCAGACTGACATTCATTATGCAATGCCTGTTAGAAATATCATTTATGATGCTCTCCAGTACGGCAAACAGGTGGCTGATATTGCAGCTAAGCATCGCGCAAGTGATGGAGATTCAAAAGGGCATAGCCGTGGTGAATATCTTTCTGGATTCTACAAGGAAGATAAGATTACGCCTGTTATCACGCTTGTGCTTCACTTTGGCGCAAATGAATGGGATGGGCCGTTGTCACTCCATGAGATGATGGCGGTTAAAAATAAGAATCTTCTGAACTTTGTGCAGGACTATCAGATTCATCTGATCGACCCTGCAAAGCTGAGTGCGGAGGACTTGGAAAGATTCTCTTCAAGTCTGAGAGAGGTAATTGGGTATATTAAATATTCCAAAGACAAGAAACGCTTATCTGAATTTTTGACTGATAATCCGCGTATGCTGATAGAAGCGAACGCGGCGAGGGTTATTAAAGCAGTTACGAATACACCGCTGGATATTCCAGAGGGCGCGGAGGTGATTGATGTGTGCAAAGCTGTTGAGGAAATGATGAATGAAAGCGAAGAGCGAGGCGAACTCAGGATGCTCGTGCAGCTTGTTCGAGATGGAGATTTGAAGCTGGAACGTGCTGCTGAAAAAGCAAAAATGACTGTCGAACAGTTTGAAAAGGTAATGGAGAATACTCCTTTGCAGGCGGTATAAGATAAACAGAATATAGAAAACAGATAAGCCCTACAAGGCTCAAATTGGTTCAAAACCGATTGAAAGCCCTGTGGGGTTTATTTTTTTTGCGCCTTTTTCAAATTTATTTGTGAAAAAAGTTGTCCAAGACTTGACATCGGGCGGCGGGTATTGCCTGCCCAAGGACACCAAGCAACTGCTGGCAAACTATGCCGATGTGCCGGAGAACCTGATTGAAGCAATCGTGGAATCCAATCGTACTCGTAAGGACTTTATTGCAGACCGAGTTCTGAAGCTGGCGGGCTACTACGGCTACGATGCAGAGAATGAGTTCGATGAGGATAAGGAAAAGGCAGTCACTATTGGTGTGTATCGTCTGACCATGAAGAGCAACAGCGATAACTTCCGTCAGAGTTCTATCCAGGGTGTCATGAAGCGTGTGAAGGCAAAGGGCGCAACAGTCATTATCTATGAGCCGACTCTGAAGGACGGAGAGACATTCTTTGGCTCTGTGGTGGTCAACAATCTGGCAAAGTTCAAGGAAATGAGCCACGCCATCATTGCGAACCGCTATGACAAGTGCTTGGATGATGTGAAAGAAAAAGTATACACAAGAGATATTTTCCAGAGAGATTGATAAGGCAGGAGAAAACATGATTATTACACAAACACCATTCCGTATGTCTTTTTTTGGCGGCGGAACAGATATGGAAAATTTTTTTAAAGAACATGGTGGTGCGGTTTTGTCTACTACGTTTGACAAGTACTGCTATGTGAATGTGCGTCATTTGCCGCGCTTCTTTGACTATTCTACTGAGCTGTCGTATTCAAAGACAGAGCGCGTGACGGATATTAACGATATCCAGCATCCGGCAATCCGAAACGCAATGAAAATGCTAGATATGCATGAAATTCGCCTTACTTATGAGGCCGATCTTCCTGCACGTTCTGGTCTTGGCACGTCAAGCTCGTTTGCAGTTGGTATGTTAAATGCCTTTTATGCTCTTAAAGGAAAGTATGCTGATAAAAAGAAATTAGCAGATGAGGCAATTTATCTGGAACGGAATCTCTGCCAAGAAGCTGGTGGCTGGCAGGATTAGATTGCCGCATCTTTTGGAGGCTTTAACCGTATCAATTTCAATGCTGATGGTTATGAGGTTCTTCCGGTAATCATCTCGCCAGAAAGAAAAAAGCAGCTTAATCAGAATTTGATGATGTTCTTTACGGGCTTTACCCGTTTCTCTTCTGATGTGCAAAAGGCAAATGCAGCAGGAAAGACGGATAAAACAGAACAGTTGAAAGAGATGCTTTCTTTGGTTGGTGATGCAGAGCGGGTTCTGACGGATAAAGAAAGAGATTTGGATGATTTTGGACGGCTGCTTGACCATACTTGGAAGTTGAAGAGGCAGACCGGTTCGGCCGTGTCAACAAATAGCATTGATGAACTTTATGCAAAGGGAATGGCTGCTGGTGCCCTAGGTGGAAAATTGCTTGGTGCTGGTGGCGGTGGCTTCCTCGTGTTTTATGTGCAGCCGGAACGTCAGGATGCTGTACGTTGGGCAATGAGAGATTTGCTGTACATTCCGTTCAAATTTGAAGATGGTGGCACAAGAGTAATCCACTATACACCGGAAGATTATACACCGAAGGATTAACGATATGAAAGTAGTGATTATGGCAGGCGGAAAAGGAACTCGTATCTCTTCAGTGGTGAGTGACATTCCAAAGCCGATGATAAAAATTGAAGGCATTCCTGTTTTGGAACGAGAGATTGAATGTCTGAAAGAGCAGGGCTTCGATGACATTCTTATTACAGTGAGCCACCTTGGAAATATTATCATGGATTACTTTGGTGACGGTTCTGGAAACTCACCAGTGACAGGGCAGCCGTTTGGTGTACATATTGAATATTATTTTGAACGTGAACCGCTGGGTAATGCTGGTGCGCTGTTCAAGATTAAAGACAAATTAACAGAAGATTTTCTGCTTTTGAATGCTGATGCTATGTTTGATGTGGACTTTAACAGATTTGTTGAGTATCACAAGCAACATGGTGGACTGGTTACACTTTTTACTCATCCTAATAGCCATCCGTATGATAGCGGGCTGATTATTGCAGATAAGAACGGTGCAGTAGAAAGGTGGCTTGCAAAAGAAGATGAAAGGCCACTGTACTATCGAAACCGTGTGAATGCAGGACTTCACGTTATTAACCCGGAGATATTAGCACTTTCCGGGATTGATGCTGAAGTTGTTGGGAAAAATGGCGGTGATGGAAAACCAGTAAAAGTAGACTTAGATCGTCAATTGTTGAAGCCGCTTGCTGGAACAGGAAAGATGTTCTGCTACGACAGCCCAGAATATGTTAAAGATATGGGTACGCCGGATAGATACTATTCTGTGTGTGCCGATTATCGTGAGGGTCGCGTTACAGGAAAAAATCTGAAAAATAAACAGAAAGCGATATTCCTTGACAGAGATGGAACCATCAATAAATATGTGGGATTCCTTCGGAACATTGATGAATTTGAACTGCTAGACGGTGCTGCAGAAGCAATTCGTAAAATCAATGAGTCAGGGTATCTTGCAATTGTTGTAACGAATCAGCCTGTAATTGCTCGGGGCGAGGTATCTTTTGATGAGTTAGGAGAAATTCACAATAAGATGGAAACGCTCCTTGGCAAAGAAGGAGCTTATCTGGATGCAATTTATTATTGTCCTCACCACCCACATAAAGGGTATGATGGCGAACGTCCAGAACTGAAGATTGACTGTGATTGCCGAAAACCGAAACCAGGTATGTTACTGAAGGCTGCGAGCGACTTTAACATTGATCTGTCCCAGTCTTGGATGGTTGGTGATGGAGAAAATGACATTAAAGCTGGTATCAATGCAGGTTGTAAAACTGCGCTGATTGGAAATGGTAAAGAAAACCTCGATCAGATGATGACTGTGAATTCTCTCTTGGAGTTTGCAAAGAAGTGCTTATAAAGAAAAGCTACGGAGAATGAAAATGAACGAGTTAAAAGAGAATATAAAAAAGCATATTGATCTTCTTTGCGAGCGTTATCCGGCATTGAAAATCGTAGAATCTGATATTGCTATGGCATATCAGGTACTAGAATGTTCTTATAAAAATGGCGGAAAGCTGCTGGTCGCAGGGAATGGAGGTTCTGCTGCGGATGCAGAACATATCGTTGGAGAATTGATGAAGGGGTTCAGACTTCCAAGAAAGCCGAAAGCAGCTTTTGCAGAGAAGCTGCTTCAAGAAAATGCAGAATTAGGAACGATTTTGGCTGAAAACTTGCAAGGCGCGCTTCCGGCGATTGCTTTAGATGGACATCCGGCTTTGTCAACAGCATACATGAATGATTGTGAGCCACTTCTCTGTTTTGCGCAACAGGTGAATGGTTATGGCAAGGCAGGAGATGTATTCTTGGGCATTTCAACAAGTGGAAACAGCAAAAATATTTTGTATGCGGCAATAACTGCTCACGCAAAAGGCATGAAAGTAATTGGTCTGACAGGAGCAAAAAGTAGTAAATTGGAACAGATGAGCGATGTATGCATTAAAGTGCCACAAACTGAGACATACATGATTCAGGAGCTTCATCTTCCGGTCTATCATTGTCTGTGCTTGATGCTGGAAGATGAATTTTTCCTAGAGGTTTAATGATGGCAGAGGGAAAGTGTAGTCGAAATGAAAAATACTAAAATATGCTTTGCTGCTTCATCGGGCGGACATTTTGAGCAAATATCAATGTTGCGACCGTTGATGAGCAAATATGAATCTTTTGTTGTGACGGAACACACTGAGTATAGAGCAACTATAAAAAATGAAAAGATGTACTATGTGCATCAAGTGAACCGTAAAGAAGTGTCCTTCCCGTTTTGGATGGTTGTGAATGCGGTGAAAAGTATAATTATCTTTTTGCAGGAAAAACCAGATATTGTTATCACAACTGGTGTGTTGGCGATGATTCCATTATGCTTGATAGCAAAATTGTTTGGAAAGAAATTGATTTACATAGAATCTTTCGCAAAGGTATCGTCTCCGACAGAAACAGGAAGATTTTTATATAAATTTGCGGATAGATTTTATGTTCAATGGAAACCAATGCTTCAGTTTTATCCAAAAGCGATTTATTTAGGGGGCATTTACTAGAGTGGAGGAACGCATGATTTTTATAACTTTGGGATCTCAGAAGTTCCAATTCAATAGACTTCTAAAAGCTGTGGATGAGTTGGTCGCAGCAGGAAAAATCAAGGATGAAGTGTTTGCTCAAATAGGATATAGCGACTATAAGCCAACGAATTATAAATATGAACAATTTCTCGATAGGGAAAAATTCTCACAGATTATGGATAAGGCGGAAATTGTTATTACTCATGGGGGAACAGGAGCTATTATTGGAGCGGTCAAAAAGGGAAAGAAAGTGATAGCAGTTCCGCGCCTTGCTAGATACGGGGAACACGTTGATGATCATCAACTGCAGCTTGTAGGACAATTCAAGGAATTGAATTTGATTTGTGAATGTCAAGATTGTGCAAAGCTGGAAGAAGCGATGCGAACAGTAAAAAGCACGACCTACAATCAATACCAAAGTAACACTCAAGTGATAATTGATGACATTACAAAATTTATAGAGGATGACAAGGGATGAAAAAAGTTATCGTTATCAATCCAAGAGGGATTAAGGGCGATGAAGAATATCTGAACGGAATGGTTTCGGCATTATATAAAAGAGACGATATAGATGTATCACTATATACAAACTTTTATTATGAGATTTCAGATAAAGAAATTCCGTATAAGTGCCATCGCTATTTTTTCAAGAATAGCGAAAAAATGGTGCCATCTGCAAAACGCAATGCCGTGCGCGCAACGGAATATATATGCCAATACTTAAAACTTGTAAATATCATAAAAAGAGAAAAACCGGATGTTGTTCATATCCATTGGAGTGTTATAAGCAAAGTTGATCCAATCTTTTTTAGAAAGATAAAGAAATATTGTGGCAAGCTGGTATATACAGCGCATAATGTCCTGCCACATATCAACAGTGAAAAATATATTGATTCCTATGGAAAAATTTACAACTGCGCTGATGTGATTATCGTACATGGACAAAGCATCTATGAAGAGTTCTCGAAACTTTACCCTCAATATAAGGAAAAAGTGTATATTTCGAGGCATGGAAAAAAGAACACGCTGAAAGAAAAAATTGATTATAACGATGCGGAAATTCAGAAGTGTGAGCAATTTATCAATAAATATGACCGAATGATTCTGAGCTTTGGAATGATCTATTATGATAAAGGTATGGATCGGATCATAAGGGCGTGGAAGGAGATTGCAGATCACAAGAATTGCTGCATGGTGATTGCAGGAAAAACACAGCCGAGTTATCCTGAACTTGACGAATTAGGTGAATATGTAAAAAGCCAAGAGGATATTATTTTTCTTGACCAATATATTAGCAATAACTTGCTTAATTATTTCTTGAAGGAAGCGAATCTGATCGTTCTGCCATATCGTCATGCAAGTATGAGTGGTGTTATGCTCACAGCAGCTGCGGAAGCAATTCCGATTCTCTGTACGAATGTAGGCTCTTTGGCTGAATATATTGATGATGGCTGCGGATGGGTCGTTCCCAATGATGATAAAGCCATTTGCGAAAACTTACAAAAAATCCTCAATGGAGAGACTAAAGATTCTTTGGCACAGATGGGCAAGAAATTCCAGCAATATGTTAATAAGAGATATGATTGGAATACGATTGTGGATGAGATTGTAAAAGATTGCTACTAAGGGAGAAAAGATGATTTCAGTCATAATAGTTGATTATAAAACGGCAGAACGATGTGTGAAGTATATAAATGATTTTTGCAGGACTTCTGACTATAAAGATGTGTCGTTTGTAGTCGTAGATAATACCCCAAATGAAGAAAATGGGAATGTGATAAGTGAAAACTTACTTGAATCTGGCTTTGCACGATCTGAAAATTATAACCTAAATGACATGAAATTCAAACATATTCGGACGTTTAATCGAAATGGCATAACGGTTGTATATATATCGGATAAAGAAAATCGTGGATTTGCATTTGCAAACAATTTGGGCGCGGAAGTAGCTAAAAATATTTTTGCCCCCGAATATCTTCTTTTCAGCAATTCAGATATTCAGTTGCCAGAAGAGTTTGAACTTTCTATCTTGAAGAAGGAGTTGGAAGATAGAAAAGATGTGGCAATGATTGGGCCTAAAGTTGTTGGGCTGAATGGAAAAGACCAATCGCCCGGAAAATACATGAGTATATATAAAAGGCATATAGTTCCAAATCTTCTTTGGCCGATATATAAAGCAATTCCTAAGCTGAAACAAATAAACTATGATGTGGTAAATAACGCACAAGATGGAGAAGTTTATCGCATTATTGGCGCGTTTATGCTGGCAAGAGAAAAGCCTTTTTTTGAAGTGGGCGGTTTTGATGAGCATACTTTCTTGTATGCAGAAGAGCCGATTTTAACGGAACGATTTCGGGAAAAGGGTTATAAGATTTGGTATACCAATGAGGTCAAAATCATACATGAACAGGGTGTTTCAACCACAGACAGAACAAAGACTGGAATTGAAAACCTTTTGGTAAAAAGGAAGAGAGTCTTTGATTCGGAAATGTACTATTATGAAAAGTATAGGAATTGTTCCAGATTGGATATTCTTTTGGCAAAATGGATGTTTCAATTTTATATACTGAAACTGAGAACTTTGTCTTTTATTATAAAAGTGAAATGAGATAAGAAGATGAACACGAAGAAATTAAATGGTCGAGCGTGTATAAGAGTACTGATTATACTATCGTGTCTGACGTTTTATGTTACAAAGAGTGCAACGCTTTCCACAATATTATCAGCGATTGTTGTGGCGTTGATGTTACTGGAAATTTATAAGGTGCCGAAATATTCAGTGACGGTACTGCTTTTCTTTTCATTTGAAGCAATGGGACTATTGCCGAGTGTAAAACTGGGAAGTTCAACCTTATCCTGGGCGGATTTGAATATTATTGTTGCACTATGGCTTTTTGTCGTCATGGGAAAGGTAGTTATAAAAAAAGATAAGGTCGGTTTTGTGGTTTTCCTTTTCCTGGTATCAAGAGTAGTGGGTGCGGTTACAGGATACTCTATATATAATCAGGGAATCATTACAGGCTTGATGGTTCTTCGTCCTATGTATATTTATTTGGCATACTATCCGATTATAATGATGTATAGTATGGGACGAATCTCAAAAGAAGATATTTTATCAGAAATTTTTAAGTTTATAAAGACAATAAGTATCGTATATTTGTGTCAACTGCTGTTGTTGTATGTAGGCGTAGATATATCGAGCTTTTCGCATACAGTGCGATGGGGATACAGAATCTATGCTTCCAATGTTCCTCAGATGGTAGGCGTTTTCTGGTGCCTTGTTACGCTTATGAAAACAAATACGGATGAAGAAAGAAAGAACACAATAGGATGGCTCATACTTTTTATCTTTGAGGTTATCTTTATTAACCAGTCCAGAATGGTTATTTTGTGTACAGCACTCACGGCTGGAATTATTATATTGTTTAGTCCAAGTGTTAAGAATAAGTTTTGGATTATTTTCGTCGCTGTTGTTGTGGGTCTGTTTGCCCTGTCAACGTCAACGGTTCAGGGAATCATCATTGATTCAATCAGCGAATCGGAATCGACAGAGGGTGGAAATATCATATACAGAACTTATGAAAAAAATTACTTTGAAAATTTGCTGGAAGGGCATGAATTGTTTGGCGTAGGAACACCGAACCAAAATTATGGACAAGCAGCAATATACAATGGCAAACAGCAATCTGGATTTGCACGAGACAATTTCTATATGTCGGGATATTACACAAGTGACCTTGGAATCTTTGCAATCCGATATTATTGGGGTATTGTCGGACTTGCTATATATGAAATCATATCCATTGCTGTGCTGTTGTATCAGATAAAGGAAGTTGTCCTTTGTAAACGATATGAATATGAACTTATCGTTCCTATGGGAATCAATATTTTTGGCTTTGCAGCAAGTTCAACGCTCTGCTATTACATTACCAGACCTGGATTGTATTTTGTCTTTTTGATTCTTCAAGGAATTTACATAGCGGAGAGAAGGCGAGAAAAACAAAATGAAAACAGTATGTGTCGTAACATGGTATAAGTCGAATAATTTCGGAACCTGTCTGCAGGCGGTGGCTTTGGTCAAGGCTCTTGAAGAAATGGGATATAATGCCTATATGCTGGCTTATGGCAGAAGATATACACTAAAGGATTGGGAACGGATTCTTAGAAAACTAAAGAAGAAATTCCGAGCAGAAAAAGGTGCAAAGGGTAAGACAAACAGTGAAAAAGAAAATAATATTCAAAGATGTATCGACGAAAATCTGTCTTTTGTTAGCGTGAAAACAAAAGAGGAACAGAGGAAAACCTTTGAAAAAATTGATTGCTTTGTGGTTGGAAGCGATCAGGTCTGGAATCCAGATCATTTTGATGAGGTTTATCTGCTGGATTTTGTTCCCGATAATATTCGTAAAATCTCTTACGCATCCAGTATCGGTGTAGAGCAGCTTCCAGAAACCCTAAAGGGCAAATACAAAAAATACTTAAAACGGTTCGATTCCATAAGCGTGAGAGAATCGAAGGCCGCGGACGTTATTGAAAAGTTGGTAAATAAGCCTGTTGATGTGGTACTTGACCCAACATTTTTACTGGATGGTATTTCATGGCATCTGTTTGCTCAAAAAGCTCACTTGGAAAAGAATTTGCCGCAGAAGTACATTCTGACATATTTTGTTGGAAACCATATTTCGCATTGGGAGGAAGTGAAGATCATTTCACAGGCAACAGGCTTGCCTGTTGTTGTCCTTCCTTTGGAAAATACGGACTGCGGCGATGACTTTCTGAGATGTGAAACAGCAGGAACGTATGAATTTGTAGCATTGATTGAGGGCGCAGAATTGGTTTGCACAGACTCGTTCCATGCGTGTGCATTTTCAATCAATTTGAATAAGCAATTTATTGCATTTAGAAGATTTAAGAACACCGATGCTAAGAGCCAGAACAGTCGTCTGGATGAGCTGTTTGACTGGACAGGTATTGGAAGCAGGTACTACGAAGATAATGGTATGAAACTATTATCGACAGCAATTGACTATGAAAAGGTCAATGATGTTGTTGATAAAAAACGCAAAGAGTGTCAGGAAATACTCAGAAAAGGAATTTCCTGACTTGGTTAAGAGGAGATAACGAATGCAGGAAATTTGTCCCCGTGAAAAATGCACAGGCTGTGCGGCTTGCTATAATGTATGTCCTAAAAACTGTATTCATATGAATGAAAATGAGTATGGTGAAGTGCAGCCTTTAG
>ERZ859967.600-NODE-600-length-19523-cov-3.115882_pt1 | contig 19523 bp, 15 predicted proteins | sample MGYA00510115_ERZ859967 | MGnify/ENA primary metagenome ERZ859967 (study PRJEB30046, sample SAMN00715171) | human gut metagenome | study: EMG produced TPA metagenomics assembly of the A metagenome-wide association study of gut microbiota in type 2...
GGTGGCGCAGCTCGAGCTTGGAGATGTCCTTCTTCTTCTCGCCGACGGAGGACAGAGCCTTCAGCTCAATGGGCAGGCCGTGGGTATCAAAGCCGGGCACATAGGGAGCCTGGAAGCCCTCCATGTTCTTCTCGCGGATGATGATGTCCTTGATGATCTTATTCAGCGCGGTACCCATGTGGATATTGCCGTTGGCATACGGAGGGCCGTCGTGCAGGATGAACTGAGGTTTGCCCTCGTTGTGCTTCATGAGCTGGTTGTACAGGTCGTTGTCGTCCCAATCCTTGAGCATGACCGGTTCCTTCTTGGGCAGGCCGGCGCGCATCTCAAACAGGGTCTTGGGCAGATTCAGAGTACTGTCGTACTGAGACTTATTCTTAGCCACTGGTTTTACACTCTCCTCTATTGGTTTTGCAGTCGCAAACAGCGCAGCTATGCGCTTATTTTATCAAAACAGCTTTACGGCACACAAATGGTGCCTTGCTGTCGATGCTTGGGGAATTATTCGCTGAAGCTCACGCCCTGAAAGACAGCGTTGGGGTCTGCCGGGGGCGGGTCGAGCTTGAGCTGAGATTCGTCCTTCTCCCAGAAGTCCTCGCCAGCCTTCTCGGGGGCGGCGTCTTCCGTCTCGGCAGCGTCCGCAGCGGGTGCTGCTTCCTCGGTGGTATCGGCATCCTCGGTTTCGGGCAGCTCAGCCTCGGCATCCTGTGCGGAGGTCTCTTCTTTCTGCTGGAACTCCGGCAGACGGCTCAGGGACTCCACATGGGTGCGGTAGAGGTTCAGCACGTCGGACTTGAAGCGGGTGACCTCGAGACGAACGCGGTCATATTCACGCTCTTCGGCCAGCTTTTTGTCGTTGGCCTCGCTGATGATCTCGTCGGCGCGGTCACTGGCCTTCTGCAGCAGCTCGTTGGCATCCCGGATGATGTCGTCACCGCGCAGATTTGCACGGTGCAGGATGTCTTCGGCCTTCTGGTTGGCCTCGCGGATGACGTTTTCGCCCATGCGCTGCGCGTTGATGAGGGCGCTCTTGAGCATATCGCCGTCGGCCTCATAGCTCTGCATATTGCGGCGCAGGGTCTCGTTCTCGGCAGTCAAGTCGGCCACCTGCTTGCGCAGGGCCTCCATCTGCTCCGCATCCTGCTCGAGCTGCTGCTCTACTTTATCCAGAAAGCGGTCAACATCCTCGGTACGGTAGCCGCGGAGGTTCTTTTCGAATTGGACAGAGCGCACGTCCTGCGGTGTCAGCATAATGATCTCCTCCATTTTATCCAGTCGTCCTTCTCAATATTGGAAGAACTCGATGATCTGTCGGTCTTTTTTGCTCTTGCCCGGCAGGGCTGTGAGGCGGAAGCGCCCTTTGCCCCGCACTGTGAACACGTCAGATTCGTATACCGGCGCATGGGCGCTGGAAACAGGCAGATGGTTGATCTCTACCCTTCCCGCTGCCACAAGCTCTGCGGCCATGCCCCGGCTGCACCGCAGCATGGCGGCAAGTACGGCATCCAGACGCAGCGACGATACGGTCGCGGTCTGTAACCGGCGCTCTGCCTGCGCAAACTCCGGTACTTCGTCCAGCGCCAGCTGCTGAGCCGTCACCTCGGTGCGGCCCACACTGCGCAGCTCCTGACAGATAAGGGCTGCAGCAGGCTCCAGCGCGAACAGATAAGCGGTACCCGGCTCCTCCGGCGGCAGAACGATGTCGCCCAGCGCCTCGCGGCGAAGCTCGAGCCCCATCAGGCTGCCCAGATAGTCCTTATGGACGGGCAGCTGCGCCCCGGCCAGCGCACGGCACCTGAGCCGGACGCAGCAGACAGGGCTTGCAGGGTAGCAGTCTTCCGGCTCGAGGCAGAGCACCCGGCGCTCGGCGTCGGGCCAGCCGCCCTCGAAGCGGCAGCTTTCCTCCGGCGCACCGGCACGGTTGAGTGCCGCCTGCGCCAGCTGCTGTTCCCTGTCGCTCAGGAACGCCGAATAACGGGCGATGCCCCGGCCAAAGGCGGCGCGGGCCAGATCCTCGACATGACGCATGAGGAAGCGTTCCTCATCGTTCTGCGCCGGGACAAAGCCCCGCACGGCACTTTGCTGGGTATCAATAGAACGCGCCATTGTTCTCCAGCTCGTCCAGCAGGTCGCCCATGATGTCTACATTGTAGGGAGTAATGATGAAGGTGCTGTTGGCCACCCGCTTGATCTGGCCGTTGTTGGCGTAGGCCACACCGGAGAGGAAGTCCACCAGACGGCGGGAAACTTCCTTGTTGGTGGATTCCAGATTCAGCACGACGGTGCGCTTGTTGTTCAGGTGGTCTGCAATCGTGCTGGCATCCTCGAAGTGCTCAGGCTTGACCAGAACGACCTTGAGCTGGGTGGTCGCATGGATGTTGACCACCTTGCCGTTCCGCTTGGGGGCTGCACCCTCTTCGGGCTCGTCCTCTTCCTCGTTGCCTGCGACGCCGAGACCGTTGTTGTTATTCACCATCTGAGGACCGTCGTCCATGTACTGATCGTCGTAATCGTCCTCACTGCCGAAAAGCCCTTTTTTCAGGCTGTCCACAAAAGACATAGAAACTTGCTCCTTTCATTCGGGCAGCTCACGCTGCCTGGCACCCCTTTGTGAAAAAGAGTTGCTAATAGCTCTTTCTATTATCTGATTTTTTGCGTCAGATGTCAATAACTACAAAAGCTTTCCATCATACAAATTTTGTCCGGAGACGATGATCTCATCGTAAAGGCGGACTTCGCTGACGGTTTTTGTCTTATCCGAGCTGCTGGGCATGACGATGCGGTACTCGCCGTCCGTCACCAGCGGATGGTCATTATCCACGGGGTCGATCTTGCAGAAACGGGCAAGATTGCCGTATTTGACATAGACGCCCGGGATGTAGTTCTCGCCCTGCGTCTCAGACTCGGTGCCGTCTTCTTTCAGATAATGGATCGCGTCGATGGGAACACGCAGGCCGGTGGTCTCGTCCACGATGATCTGGGCGCTGGCCCGGTTGAGCCGCAGCACATCGCCGTTGATGATCTCGCAGGTGATGACAAAGCGGGCCAGACCGGTCGCTTCGTCGATGGTCACCTCGGAGACGGAGGCCTTGAGGGGCGTTTCCATCTGGCCGGGGAACTTTATCTTCACCGAGCGGGTCAGGGGCTTGCCGTTGTCGCCCAGCAGCTTCTCCCCTTCCTTGGCCGAACAAAGGCCGACATACCGCCACGCAAAGCCCGAGACGATCTTGCCCGCGCAGCCGTCCAGCGGCAGCTCGGGGTCAGAGTTCAGATACGCCTGCAGGTCGGTGGTGTTCAGCGCGAGGATGTCGTCTGCCCCGGCGTTGAGCCGCCCGCTGGCAGAGCTGCGGATGAAGTAACCCGTCTGAGGGGCGGTGATCTGGGTCGGCCCCCCCAGCTGGGCCTGCACCTGCGCCGACTGCTCGGTGAGGGAGGCGATCTGGGCCGAGAAGTCCGAGACTTCACCGGTGATGACCCAGAGCTTGTTCTGAGCGAGGATGTAGTTTTCTTCGCCCTGGGCTGTCTCGTCGTAGGCAGAGCTGTCCAGTGCATCCATCATATCATAAAGCGCGGAAGCCCGCTCTTTTTTCAGGGAATCCAGCTGGGTGGCGGTGGTATTCTGAGAGCGCTGCAGAAGCTCGATCTGGTCGTTCAGGCTGGTGAGCTGCTGGCGGAGGCCCGCCTGTTCCGGGCTGCTGTAGATCTCCGCTACCGCAGCCCCCGCCGAGACGCGCTCGCCGTCGGCCGCGAGATATCCCAGCGTGCCGCTGCCGGAAACATATACCTCATCAAACAGCAGCACACCGTCGGCCTCCACGTTGTCCGACACGGTGGCCGGCAGTGCGGTCTCATATACATTCTGCGGGAAGAGGATGTGCAGGGCCTGATATCCCACATAGCATGCAGCCAGCAGCAAAAATGCCGCCAGTACCCCGGCCAGCACCGCCAGCGGGTGCGGCTCCCTGCGGTCCCTCCGGCTTTTTTCTGCCCTATCGGCCATTATCCATCATCCTTTCGACAAAAATTCCTGTACGGTACGGCAGGCACACTGCTGCACTTCCGGTGCCCCGGCATCCAGCCAGACCACGCCGTCCATGTGGCGGAACCAGGTCAGCTGCCGCTTGGCGTAGTTGCGGGAGGCCTGCTTGAGCTTGTCCGCGCAGGCTTCCAGCGAGGCCGTCTGCTCAAAATACGGGAAGAACTCCTTGTAGCCGATGGCCTGCGCCGCGGTGCGGAAACGGCTGCGGTTGTTCCAGACCAGCTCCGCCTCTGCCAGCAGACCGGCATCCAGCATTTTGTCCACCCGCAGGTCGATGCGGCGGTACAGCGCCGCCCGGTCCGGGAAATCCAGCCCTAAGATCAGGCTGCGGTAGGGGCGTTCCGACGGCAGGGATGCCGCCTTCTGCTCGCTGAGCTTTTTGCCGGTGGCGCGGTAATGTTCCAGCGCCCGCAGCACCCGCACCTGATTGTTGGGGTGGATGACAGCCGCCGCTTCCGGGTCCACCTGCTGCAGCTCGGCGTAAAGGGCGGCACCGCCCTTCTGGGCCAGCTCTTCTGCCAGCTGCTCCCGCAGACCGGCCGGTGCTTTTTCTTCGGTAAAGCGCACACCGTACAGAAAGCTCTGTACATATAAACCGGTGCCGCCCACCAGAATGGGCAGATGCCCCCGGCCCGCGATCTCCTGCTCCAGGCGGCCCGCCATGGCAGTGAAATCTGCCACGCTGAATGGTGCGTCCGGTTCCAGGATGTCCACCCCGTGGTGCGGGATGCCGTGGGTCTCCTCGGGCGTGACCTTGGCGGTGCCCACATCCAGACCCTTGTAGATCTGCATGGAGTCCGCGCTGATTACTTCGCCCCCGAACTGTTCGGCCAGCGCTACGCCCAAGGCCGTTTTGCCGGTGGCCGTGGGGCCCACCACTGCCACGACCGGGTGTTTATACGATGCGTCCAAACTGCTTTTCCAGCTCCTTTCGGGTCAACTTGAGCACGCAGGGGCGGCCGTGAGGGCAGAAAGGCGGCACTTCACCGGAAAGGATCTTTTCGGCCAGCGCCAGCAGCTCCTGCGGGGAGGACTTGTCCCCCGCCTTGATGGCCGCACGGCAGGAGATGGAATGCAGCACCCACTCGGTGTGCTCGTTCAGTGCGTCGTGGCCGCCCTTGAGCAGCTTGTTGGCGATCTCAATGAGCAGGCTTTCGGCGTTCTGCGGTTCCACATCGGCCGGGACCGCCCGCAGCACCACCGTGTTGCCGCCAAAGTCCGCGATCTCCAGACCTGCGTTTTCCAGCAGGGGCACATGATCCAGCAGGGCCTGTTTTTCCTCAGCAGACAGGTCAATGGCCGTCGGCTCCAGCAGCATCTGACTGGGCACATTGCCGTAGTTGGCTGCCAGCTTTTCGTACAGCTGGCGCTCATGGGCAGCGTGCTTGTCGATGAGGCACAGTTCGTCGCCGCGCTCGGCCAGAATATAGGTACGGAACACCTCACCCACATAGCGCAGCGGCTCCGGGCCGTCGGCGGGGGCAAAGTTCATCTGCTCCGGCTCCACCGGCTCTTCGGCAGCTGCTTCCGGTTCCTCCCGTGCAGGCTGTACCGGCGCTGCGGGCTTTTCCGGCTCTTTCACCGGAACGGAAGGCTGCGGGTCCCAGGCCGCCATGTGGTTCTGGCCTGCCTGCACTTTTGTCTCACCGAAATCCGGTTCCACGTCCAACTGTGTTTCGCTGGCCGCCGCACGGAAGGGTTCAGCAGGCTTTTCCTGCGGGGCGGCCGGGCTGTGCAGGGTAACAAAGGGGTCCAGGATGTCGGCATCCACGCTGCTCTGTTTCCAGCGGGGCTGTGCCGCAGCCGTCGGTTTTTCCGGCGCAGCAGGTGCAGATGCCTTCGTTGCGGGCTTTACTGGAACCGCCGGGGCCGGAGCGGGCTGCGACGGGAGGGTGCCCGGGTCCGCCTGCCCCGGAATGATGGCAGAAAGCCCCGTAAAGTTGTTTTTCTTTACAGCTTTTTCCGGCGATTTTCCGTCAGATATTTCAATCTTGGATTTTTCGTTGGTTTTTGTTTCTTCAAAGGTGAAATGCCGTTCGCCGGTGCCGGGCTGGGCCAGTGCCAGCTTGACGGCATGGTAAACCACATCAAAGATGTCGTTTTCCCGGGCAAAGCGCACCTCGATCTTGGCCGGGTGCACATTCACATCCACCAGATCTGCCGGCATATCCAGCAGCAGGATGCCGCCAGGGAACTTGCCCTGCATCATGGTGCCCTTGAACGCCATCTCCATGCCGGCCATGATGGTGCGGTTGCGGACATAGCGTCCATTGATGTAAAAATGCTGCATGCTGCGGCTGGCGCGGCAGCTCTTGGGCGGGGTGATGAGACCCCTGATGTGGTAGACACCCTCCTGGTTGTCTACTTCCACAAGGTCCCGGCTGAACTCCCGGCCCAACACAGAGTAGGCCGCGCCCCGCAGCTGACCGTCACCGGGGGTGACGTACTGCAGTTTGCCTTCCCGGATGAATTTGATGCTCACCTCCGGGTGGCTGAGGGCCACATGGGTGACCGTGTCGGCCACGAAGGTGCCCTCGCTGGAGTCCTTTTTGAGGAACTTCATGCGGGCAGGAGTGTTGTAGAACAGATCCTGCACCCGGATGGTGGTGCCCACGGCACGGGCGCCCGGCTCACGGGAGAGCTCTTCCCCGCCCTCGATGCAGTACACCGTGGCAAATTCGTCCTGCTCAGTGCGGGTGGTCAGCTCCACCCGGGCCACACTGGCAATGGAGGCCAATGCCTCGCCGCGGAAGCCCAGTGTATGGATGCTGACAAGGTCGTCCGGCGTCTGGATCTTGCTGGTGGCGTGTCGGATGAAAGCAGTGGAAATGTATTCGGCTTCAATGCCGGTGCCGTTGTCGCTGATCTCGATCAGCTTCACACCGCCGGACTCAATGCTCACGGTGATCTGGCTGGCACCCGCGTCGATGGAGTTTTCCAGCAGCTCCTTGACAACGGACGCCGGACGTTCAACTACCTCACCGGCTGCGATCAGCTCGGCGGTGTGCTTGTCCAGAACATGGATCACGGCCATGGTCGTTCCCTCCCTTGTGCGTTTTATGGAGAACGGGTCAGCCGTTCAGGCTGCCCTTCAGGGTCTTTTTGAGTTCATAGAGGAAATTCAGGGCTTCGATGGGGGTCAGGGTCTCCACGTCCACGGCTTCCAGCTTTTCCATCATCTCGCTGGGTACTGCCGGGGAGTTGTACTCCTTCAGGGCATCAAAGTCCATCTGTTCCACCTTGTTTTTCGGGGCCGTGGCTTCCAGTGCCCGCAGCACCTCGTGGGCGCGGCGGGTCACGCTGCCGGGCAGACCGGCCAGCTTAGCCACCTCGATGCCGTAGCTGTCATCGGCGGGGCCGCGCACGATGCGCCGCAGGAAGGTGATGTCCTCACCGCGCTTCTTGACCGCGATGTTGTAGTTCTTTACCCCCTCCACGGTGCCTTCCAGCTCGGTCAGCTCGTGGTAGTGGGTGGCAAACAGCGTCTTGCAGCCAAGGCCCTTGGCGGGGTCTGCAATGTGCTCCACCACGGCGCGGGCAATGCTCATGCCGTCAAAGGTGGAGGTCCCGCGGCCGATCTCGTCCAGCACCACAAGGCTCTTGGAGGTGGCGTTTTTCAGGATCTCGGCCACCTCGGTCATCTCCACCATAAAGGTAGACTGCCCGGCAGAAAGGTCGTCCGATGCACCGATGCGGGTAAAGATGGCATCCACCACGCCCACATGGCAGCTGGCGGCCGGCACAAAGGAGCCGATCTGCGCCATCAGCGCGATAAGCGCATTCTGACGCATGTAGGTCGATTTACCCGCCATGTTGGGGCCGGTGATGATCAGGCAGCGGTCCTCGCCGCAGTTGAGGGTGGTATCATTGGGCACAAACAGGCTGCCCTTGAGCACCTGTTCCACCACGGGGTGGCGGCCCTCGGTGATGGTCAGCTCGTCGCTGTCATCCACCACGGGGCGGCAGTAGTTGTTCTCTGCCGCCACCTGCGCCAGGGCCGTAAGCACATCCAGCTTTGCCACGGCGTTGGCCGTGCGCTGGATGCGGTCCAGCTGGGCGCTGATGCTTTCCAGCAGCTCGTCGAACAGGCGGCGCTCCAGCGTGATCAGCCGCTCGTGGGCCCCCAGGATCTTGCTTTCCAGCTCCTTGAGCTCCTGCGTAATGTAGCGCTCGCCGCTGGTCAGGGTCTGCTTGCGGATGTAGGTCTCCGGCACCATGCTCTTGTAGGAGTTGCTGACCTCGATGTAGTAGCCGAACACATGGTTGTAGCCGATCTTCAGCTTGGGGATGCCGGTCTCCTGCCGCAGGCGGGCTTCCAGCTGGGCCAGGACCCCCTTGGTGTTGTCGCGGATGGAGCGCAGCTCGTCCACCTCGGTGTGGTAGCCCTTGGCGATGACGCCGCCGTCCTTCAGGGTGGACGGTGCATCCGGGTCCACGGCCGCATAGATGCGGGCCTTGATGTCCTCCAGCGGGTCGATCTCCTCCGCCAGCTCTGCCAGCTCCGGGCAGCCGCAGGCCGTCGCCTGCTGCCGGAGGACCGGCAGATGTTCACAGGTCTGGGCCAGCGTATAGATCTCCTTGGGGGTGGCCGAGCCATAGACCGTGCGGGTCATCAGGCGCTCCATGTCGGCAATGTAGTGCAGCTCGTCGGTCAGGTCGCCGCGCACGACGGTCTGCCGCACAAGGCTCTCCACCGCGTTGAGGCGCTGATTGATGAGCTTGCTGGACAACAGCGGCTGCTCGATCCAGCTGCGCAGCATGCGCTTGCCCATGGCCGTACTGGTCTTGTCCAGCACCCAGAGCAGCGTGCCCCGCTTTTCGCGGCCGCGCAGCGTCTCGGTGAGTTCCAGATTGGCCCGGGTGACCGGCGACAGACGCATGAACTGCGCCTCGTTGTAGGTCACCACGGTTTTCAGGCGCTCCACGCCCTTGATCTGGGTGTCGTGCAGATACTCCAGCAGTGCCGCCATGGCAAACCGTACCAGACCGTTTTCGGCCATGCCGGTGGTCTGGGGCCAGTCACGACCGAACTGGCTCTCCAGCGAAGCCGCCACCAGACCCGGCGCATAGCGCTCATCCTCCACCAGCTCCACCGAGCAGGTCATATTCTTTTTGATGTAGGCCGTCACTTCGCGGCAGTCCAGCAGGCCGGGGTTCATCAGCACTTCGCTGGGGTGGAAGCGGCACAGCTCGGTGATCACCGCCGGGGCGATCTTGTCCGCCGCCAGCTCGGTGATGTGGGCCGTGCCGGTGGAGACGTCCGCAAAGCAGAGACCCGCTTTTTTGCCTTTGAGATAGATGCTGGCAATGTAATTGTTGCGGTCATCCTGCAGCATGCTGCTCTCGATGACCGTGCCGGGGGTGACCACGCGGATGATGTCGCGCTTGACCAGCCCTTTGGCCTTGGCGGGGTCCTCCACCTGCTCACAGATGGCCACCTTGTAGCCCTTGGCGATCAGACGCGCCACATAGCCCTCGTAGCTGTGGAAGGGCACGCCGCACATGGGGGCCCGCTCTTCCAGACCGCACTGCTTGCCGGTCAGGGTCAGATCCAGCTCTTTGGACGCTGTGAGGGCATCCTCAAAGAACATCTCGTAAAAATCGCCGATGCGGTAGAACAGGATCTCGTCCTTGTGTTGTTTTTTGATTTCCAGATATTGCTGCATCATGGGCGACAGCTCTGCCATGGTTTTCCCTCTCTCCCCGTTCGATGGTTCTGTGCATGGTTTGCGGCCGGTAACCGCCTTTTGCAAACAAAACGCGGTCTGCATTGCACAGCCGCGTTTTGTTCCGGATCGTGTTAGTGGCAGCCGCCGCAGGTGGAGCAGCTTCCGGTGCAGGAAGCGGAAGGCTCCTGCACGGTCATCGGGTCGCCGCCGTTCATGGCAGTGTTGATGATGGCATCAATGTAGTTGACCAGATTTTCGCACTCGCGCTTGGCCTCGTTGTAGGCGGTCATGCCCTCGTCGCCCATGATCTGGCCGTAGAGGTTGTTGACCTTCTCGTTCAGCTCGGTGATGCGCGCGTCGTCGCGCTCGCTCTTGCCGATCTCGTTGTTCAGATCCATGCGGGCCAGGTTGAACTCGCCGATCAGGTTCTGCAGGTTCTCGTCGTTGTCGTTTGCCTTGCGGGCCTTGTCCAGTGCCAGGTAACGGGGGTCGGTCTGCAGGGCCACTGCAGCGCGCTTGAACAGATCAATGCAATCCATGGTAGTTGTTCTCCTTGTCGCTTTTTATTGTTTCAGGGGCACACGGCCCCGGAATCGCGTTTTCTCTCAGTCTGCCAGCTCACCCAGCAGCACGGTAGCACGGGCACCGGTCAGCCGGACCATCGCATACTGGCCCAGCAGTGCCGGGTCGGCGGTGAACTCCACCGTCAGGTTGTTGTCGAGCCTTCCGGAGAGGGTGCCCTCGCTGCGGCCGTAGCCTTCCACCAGCACCTGCACGGTCTGGCCCACCTGGCCTTTGACCAGCGCCATGGCGATCTCGTCCTGCACCTTGAGCAGGCGGCTCATGCGGTCGGTCTTTTCCTTGCGGGGGGTGGGGTCCGGCAGTTCGGCAGCCTTGGTGCCGGTGCGCTTGGAGTAGATGAAGGTGAACAGCTGCATATAGCCCACCTTCTGCACCAATTCCAGCGTCTTGACAAAGTCCTCTTCCGTCTCACCGGGGAAGCCGACGATGATGTCGCTGGAGAAGGTGATGCCGGGCACGGTCTTGCGGGCGTACTCGATGAGCTCCAGATACTGCTCAATGGTGTAATGGCGGTTCATCTGCTGCAAAAGCCGGTCGGAGCCGCACTGCACCGGCAGATGCAGGTGCTTGCACAGCTTCGGCTGAGCGGCAATGGTGTCGATCAGCTTGTGGCTGGCGTCCTTGGGGTGGCTGGTCATGAACCGGATATGGTAGTCACCGGGCACGGTGCACAGCAGGTTGAGCAGGTCGGAAAAGTCGATCTGCTCTTCCAGGCCCTTGCCGTAGCTGTTCACGTTCTGGCCCAGCAGGGTGATCTCCTTGTAACCGGCCTCCACCAGCCCACGGAACTCGGCCAGGATGTCGCCGGGCTTGCGGCTCTTTTCGCGGCCGCGGACGTAGGGCACGATGCAGTAGGTGCAGAAATTGTCGCAACCGTACATGATGGGCAGCCAGGCGCGGAACTCGCTCTCGCGCCGGATGGGGATGTTCTCCACGATCACCGGGCGCTGGGCGGGGTCCAGCAGCACACGCTTGTGCTTCTGCAGCTTCTGGGCGATGAGCTGCGGCAGGGTGTCGATGCCGTCCACGCCGAACACGAGGTCCACATAGGGGTAGCTCTGGCGCAGCTTTTCCACCACATGCTTCTGGTTGGCCATGCATCCGCACAGGCCGATGATCAGGCCGGGCTTTTTCTCCTTGAGGCCCTTGAGGGCGCCCACATTGCCGAACACCCGCTGCTCGGCGTGCTCGCGCACGGCGCAGGTATTGAAGAGGATCAGGTCGGCGTCCTCCGGCTTGTCGCACAGGCCGTAGCCGATATCCACCAGCACACCCTTGATGCGCTCGCCGTCGTTGACGTTCTGCTGGCAGCCATAGCTGTGCACAAAGGCCAGCGGCGGGGTGTCGTAAGCCTGCTTTACCAGATCAGCGGCGATGTTATTATGCTCAAAACTAATGTATTCCAATCAAACCATCCTTCTCCGCCGGGAAAAGCCCCCGTACGGTGAACACTCTTTTTTCCGCTTTTATGAATAGCTCTCCTTAGTATACACTCTTTGGCCGCTGTGGGCAAGGGGGTCCGGGCAAAGTTTACGCCTCGGAGGCCGCTTTTTGTGCTGCACAGCAGCTTTCGCACACGCCGATGAACACCACGGCGCAGTCCTGCACCCGGCCTTTCTGGCCGCGTACCAGCTTCGTCACCTGCTTTTCGTCCACCTCGGCATCGGTCACGCCGCCGCACACCGTGCAGTACAGGTGGCTGTGCCAGGCCAGCGTATGGTCGAACCGGTCGGCCTGGCCGGGGATGGACACCCGGCGCACGCGGCCTGCCTCCACCAGACTGTTCAGGTTGCGGTACACGGTGCCAAGGCTCAGGCCCGGGCATTCCTTTGCAGCGGTGTCGTAAATCTCTTCGGCGGTGGGGTGGTTGCAGAGGTTCTCCACCGTCTGCATGACCAGCTCACGCTGTTTGGAATAGCGCATATCGTTCTCCTTTTTCTTTGTTTTTGGGTTTTGGGTGTAAGGCGTGGTTCAGACGTTTTCCTCGCCTTTGATCTTTGCCCAGTAGGCGCGGGCCGCCTGTTCGGTACGGTTGTCGCCGTAGGTGTAGTATTTCACGTCCTTGAGGGCATCCGGCAGATACTGTTGTTTGACCCAATGGTGGTCGTAGTCGTGGGCGTACTTGTAGTTCTGCCCTTTTACCAGAGCATCCTCGCCGTCAAAGTGCTTGTTCTGCAGCTGACGCGGGATGGGCCCGGTGCGCCCGGCCTGCACATCCGCGATGGCTGCATTGATGGCGTCATGGGCGCTGTTGGATTTGGGGCTGGTGGCCACCAGGATCACCGCGTCGGCCAGCGGCAGGCGTGCTTCCGGCAGACCCACCATGTTGGCCGCATCCACCGCCGCCTTGACGATGGGGATGATCTGCGGGTAGGCAAGGCCCACGTCCTCGCAGGCACACACCATCAGACGGCGGCAGGCCGAGGGCAGATCGCCGGCTTCCAGCAGACGGGCCAGATAGTGCAATGCCGCGTCCGGGTCAGAGCCGCGCATGGACTTCTGGTAGGCCGACACGATGTCGTAGTGATCATCACCCTCCCGGTCGTACCGCATGGCTGTGCGGCGGGTGACCTGCCGGATCATATCCAGCGTGATGTGCCGGGCACCCTCTTCCACCGGGGCCGCCGTGACCGCAAAATCCAGGCAGCCCAGTGCCTTGCGCAAATCGCCGCCCGCACTCTCGGCAAGATAGGCACAGGCGTCCTCGTCCATGCGCACCGGGGTGTTCCCCCCCTCCGACAGCTTTTTGAGGGCATTGTGCAGGCCCTGCTCCACGTCGGCGGCGGACAGGGATTTGAACTCGAACACCGTGCACCGGGACAGCAATGCATTATAGATGTAGAAATACGGGTTCTCGGTGGTGGATGCAATGAGGGTGACCGAGCCGTCCTCGATGCACTCCAGCAGGCTCTGCTGCTGCTTTTTGTTCAGGTACTGGATCTCGTCCAGATACAGCAGGATGCCGCCCGCCCCCGCCAGCGTGCCGATGTCCTTGAGCACCGCCTTGATGTCGCCGGTGCCGCAGGAAGTGCCGTTGAGCTTGTGCAGAGTCATGCCGCTGTTCTCTGCGATGATGCGGGCCACTGTGGTCTTGCCGGTACCGGACGGGCCGTAGAAGATCATATTGGGGATGCGTCCGCTCTCGATGGTGCGGCGAAACACCCTGCCCGGAGCCAGCAGATGCTGCTGCCCGCACACATCTGCCAGCGTTTTGGGCCGCAGGCGCTGCGCCAGTGGTTCGTTCATTGTGTCTCCCTCCCATGCCGGGGAATACCCCAGTGTTTTTCTATAGTATAGCGCATTTCTGCGCGGAGGACAAGAGATTTTCTGAAAATGATTCTCAGATAATTCCGGGCAGGCGTTTACAAACCGGTCGAAACATGCTATGATAAGGAAAACATTTTTTGTCGAAAGGAGGCGACGGTATGCCCGCCCGTAAAAAAGAACCGGAAGATCTCACTGCCAAAAAGAAACTGGCGCTGGAGGTGATCGACCGGCTCAAAAAAGAATATCCGGATGCCGGATGTTCGTTGGAATATAGCGAAGCGTGGAAGCTTCTTGTCAGCGTGCGCCTTGCAGCCCAGTGCACTGATGCGAGGGTGAATGTGGTCGTTCAGGATTTATACGCACATTACCCGGATGTAAATGCGCTTGCGGATGCACCTGTTGAGGAGCTTGAGAAGCTCGTAAGACCTTGTGGACTTGGCAACAGCAAGGCAAGGGATATAAGTGCCTGTATGAGAATGCTGCGGGATAAGTACAATGGTCAGGTTCCGGAGGATTTCGACAAGCTTATGGAGCTTCCGGGAGTTGGAAGAAAGAGCGCGAACCTTATTATGGGCGATGTATTTGGCAGACCTGCAATAGTTACCGACACTCATTGCATCCGTCTGGTAAACCGCATGGGTCTTGTGGATGGAATAAAGGAGCCGAAGAAGGTTGAGATGGAGCTGTGGAAGCTAATACCTCCTGAGGAAGGGAATGATTTCTGCCACAGGCTTGTAGAGCACGGAAGGGCGGTGTGCACGGCACGGACGAAGCCGTACTGCGATAAGTGCTGCCTTAAAGACATTTGCGCGAAAAATATATAATAGGTAACTGCGTAACCAAGTGTGTAATTATCGTACGTTGTGTACCGGTAAAATTATACAACTGTTTACCGGCAGTCTCGGGTTTCACAATTACTAAAAAAATATAATTTTGAGAGGTGGATATATGTCAGGTGTGGAGTCGCGTGGCTTGCCGGCGCAGAAGCCGCACGCGGGGGGAAAGGGTTTCTCAAAAGGAAAAATATGGAGCAATATAATGGTTCAGGCTGTGCCACTTATACTGGCACAGCTTGTGCAGCTTTTATACAATGTTGTTGATAGAATATATATAGGACATCTTCCGGGAGCGGACAGTCTTGCTCTTACCGGTGTGGGGCTTGCATTTCCGCTTACAACGCTTATCGCTGCATTCACGAATCTGTTCGGTATGGGCGGCGCACCGCTGTTTTCCATAGAGCGCGGTGCAGGGAATGATGAGAAGGCGGAAAGGATACTTGGAAACACTTTTTCAATGCTTTTTGCAAGTTCATTTATAATATTTATCCTGTGCTATGTATTCAGAAAACCTGTGCTGTATCTTTTTGGCGCGAGTGATGCCTCGTATGTATACGCGGACGAATATTTAAAAATATATCTTCTGGGCACGACATTCACTATGCTTGCGACAGGACTGAATGGATTTATAAATGCTCAGGGGTTCCCACGGACAGGAATGATGACAACACTTATAGGAGCTGTACTTAATCTGCTTTTAGACCCACTGTTTATTTTTGTGCTTCACATGGGGGTCGGTGGGGCGGCACTTGCAACAATTATAAGTCAGGGCGTATCGGCGGTGTGGGTTCTGAGATTCCTTATAAGCAGAAGAGGAAGGGCTGCATATCATATAAGACTGTCATGCCTTAGACCGGACTTAAAGCTTGTGGGGGATATAACCGCACTCGGAATGGCTGGATTTATCATGCAGGGGACGAACTGTCTGGTTCAGGTGGTCTGCAACGCGACGCTCAAGGTGTTTGGCGGTGATTTGTATGTCGGGATAATGACGGTCATCAATTCGGTGCGTGAGATAATGTCGCTTCCGGTCAGCGGACTTACCAGCGGTTCACAGCCGGTGTTAGGATATAACTACGGAGCGAAAAAATATGACAGGGTGAGGAGCGGAATTAAATTCACGTCGGCGATAGGAATAGGCTACACGGCACTTGCATGGATTATAGTTCTTCTTATTCCGCAGCAGCTGATGGGAATATTTACAGATGATTCCCAGACAATAATATATGGAGCAGAGGCGCTTAAGACATACTTCTTCGGTTTTGTATTTATGTCATTTATGTTTACCGGGCAGTCGACATTTACCGCACTTGGATATTCAAAGCATGCGATATTCTTCTCACTTTTAAGAAAAGTGATTATCGTCACACCACTTGCAATAATTCTGCCACGAATAGGGTTTGGAGTGATGGGAGTATTTCTATCAGAGCCGGTATCCAATGTGATTGGTGGACTTGCAAGCTTCTTAACCATGTATTTTACCGTATACAGGAAGCTGAAACCGCAGAATACAGCTTTGCCGGAGAGATAACGGACTAATTGAAGGCAATTGCTTATCTGGAAATTTGAGTTTCGCAATTATCTGAAAGCAGTTTATCAAAAAAAGGTGAATGCCGCACAGGAAAGTGACGACATTCACCTTTTTCGATTAGTCTACATCCACAACGCGGATCATGTTGGTTGCGCCTGCGATTCTGAGAGGGAAACCGGCAACGATGACAACGCGGTTGCCGGATTTAATAAGCTCCACTGCCTTTTCGGCAGTGGTGAGCTTAGATTTATATTCGTTTTCCCAACTCATGGAAGATACCTCCCGTTTTTGATCTTACACTTATTGATTACCTCGTTGATAAGAGCTTCACCATCCTCCTGCTCTGTGATAAGAACAGGTGTAACTCCCCACATGAGAGAGGTCTCACGGCACACGCGCTCATTGGTTGAGCAGCCGATAATATTTATGTTAGGACGGAAACCGGATACCTTGCGGATTGTGCTTCCGCTTAAGGAAACCGGAATAATGGCATCAGCATTGATTACGCTTGCGATAGAGCATGCAGCACATGCGATTGAGGAGGCCAGGTTGCTTCCGTTGTAGGTTATCTCGAATTTACCGGTAGTTGTAGTCTTTTCAATCTCATGGCAGATTCTGCTCATAGTCTTAACTGCTTCTACAGGGTAGTCGCCGGCAGCACTTTCACCTGAGAGCATTACGGCTGATGTCTGGTCAAAGATTGCATTCGCAACATCATTGACCTCTGCACGGGTAGGGCGGGGATTATGAGTCATGCTCTCAAGCATCTGGGTTGCTACGATTACGAACTTACCTGACTTAAGGCACTTGCTTATCATATCCTTCTGTACAACAGGAACCTTTTCAAAAGGAATTTCAACACCCATATCTCCTCTTGCTACCATGATTCCGTCAGCAACATCGATAATTGCATCGAGATTCTCAACACCTTCCTGGCTCTCAATCTTGGCAATAAGCTTGGAGGTATTGTTATGCTCCTTCTGAAGCCGGCGGACTTCAAGAACATCCTCTGCACAGCGGACGAAGCTGAGTGCGAAGAAGTCAAAGCCGGTCTTCATGGCAAATTCCAAATCCCTCCTGTCAACATCGCTGAGGAACGGAAGTGATAAATGAACCCCCGGAACATTGATAGCCTTGCGGTCTGATATTACGCCGCCATTGATGACACGGCATACAATATCTGTGTCACCAACCTTCTCAACCTTGAGTTCAATAAGACCATCATTTACAAGTATGCTTGTACCTATCTGGACATCATTGATAAGATTTTTATATGAAATTGAGCCTATAGTATTATTTCCAAGAACTTCCTTTGTGGTGAGTGTAAATAAGTCACCATCGTTAATGGTCACCTTGCCGCCTTCAAAGAGACGGAAACGAATCTCCGGACCTTTTGAATCGAAGAGAGTAGCTACCGGAAGCTTAAGCTCATCACGAACCTTCACAACGCGGTTATATCTGCCTAAGTGTTCCTCATAGCTTCCGTGTGAAAAGTTAAAACGTGCAACATTCATGCCGTTTTCCATCATTTTTCTGAGAGTCTCCTCATTATCACATGCCGGACCCATGGTACACACTAATCTTGTCTTCTTTAACATTAAAAATAAATCCTCCTTATTAAACTGTCCCGGCTATTATAACATAACAGACACTAAAATGAAAGCGCATTCATGTTTCTTTGCATTATCTTTACCTTACTGTTTCATTTTTAAGTTTTTTCATGGCGAATTTTTCATGGTACATCATTTTGTCCGCACGTCTCAGCGTATCACCGATATCATAGTCCTCGTCAGCGTTGTACATCTCGCAGCCGCATGCTATATGCAGAGGAAAGCTGTCCGGATGTGCGGCATTGTAATCTGCGAGCAGCCTTTTAAAGCTTTTGATACAGTCGCGGCACTTGTCAATAGATATGCCGTGTAATAAAGCGCAGAATTCATCACCACCAATTCTGTAGCAGTGGCCGAAGCCTCCGAAGTCTTTTTTTATCAGCCTGGCACTCTCAATAATATATGAGTCACCATGGTCATGTCCGAGGCTGTCGTTACATTGCTTGAGGTTGTTAAGGTCGAACATGACAATTATATGTCCCTCGGGCTTGAAATTGCTGCTGCCGGTATATTCTGCATAAGCAGTTCTGTTAAAAAGCCCGGTGAGCTGGTCATGATAGGCCATTTCCTCGAAGGCTTTTGCCTGACTTCCAATCTCCATAAGTGCCTTGGCTTCTTTAAGTGAGGTCATTCCAAGTGCAATTATATAGAATAGAAGACATGTGATTCCAAGAAATGACGGAAAGGCACCATTTGTCAGGTAGTAGGCAAGTATGTCGGCTGACAGCCCGACAAGGCAGGCAAATGAGCATATAAATGAAAGCTTGATTTTAGGGTTCCATCCGTAACAGGTTACTTCTCTGTAATACATAATGAACACCACCGGGATATTAGAGAGCATCACGGCATGTACAAGCCAGAGAGTATCACGTATATCCGCAACGGCATTTATCTGCAGCACCATAATTATGACAAATACAAGAAGGTTAAATATGCAGGGTACATTCCACAGAGGATTGTCTTTTTCCGTAAATGAGTTTCTCAAAAAGCTTATGAAGGGAATACTCATCATCAGCATACAGGAGTAGGCTGTGTATGATATCAATACCGGGTTTTTTACAATTGTGGACGTATAGTCAAGGTCCATAAACTTCCATATGCCGATAAGGATGGAAAAGAAACCTATCATAATCAGACTCTTATCAATATGTCTGTTTCTTGAGTTTATAAGTGTAAAAATTATGAAGAATAAGCCTGCAAGCACCGCGATGAAGCATGTAAAATATATAATAATGTAACGGACCAGCAGGTGTTCATATATCCTGAATTGTGAACCAAGGTAAAAAATAGGATGGGTGTTAACCATGCTTTTATAAAGCGGTGTAAGGACAACTCTGACTGTCTTTCCTACATCGTCGTCACAGACAGGAATCACACACCAGTTAGCACCGGTGGTTTTTATAAATGAACTGTCATCCGGTGAGAGCGAATATATAAGCTCAGAATCGAGGTATACTTCGACCTTTTCATGTTTTACGAAAAAGATAAGATTGGAATTGTTAGCCGGAAGATCCGGCAGTGGAAAAGACAGCTCATTATATAGCTTTAAAGGGGCATTATCGTCAGTCTCTGTCCTGAAGGTATCTGCTGTAATGACGCAGTATGAATCAGTTGGTCTGGCGGCTGATATGTTTATATGGAAACGTGAGCCGATATATGCGAGCATACATATCAGAGCAAGGAGACAGGTACCGTAAGCAGTGTATATTATATATTTTATTTTCTCATTATTTTTTTCTTTCAATGCAGCCTCCTATGGATATATTTAATATCGAATGCTATTGGCAGAGCCGGTGAAAATCATCGGTTAAGCTTTCGTGGTTTAATCTAAATATACAGAATTATTATATCATTGAACAGGTAGAAATAAAATACATTTTTTATACGTGTGCGGTTTTCAGGTTATATATTGGCATTACATGGTATTGGGGACAAAACATGTGCTATAAACTTAGCGTGTATAACGTATTATATTTATGCATATCACGA
>ERZ859967.617-NODE-617-length-19235-cov-3.133629_pt1 | contig 19235 bp, 13 predicted proteins | sample MGYA00510115_ERZ859967 | MGnify/ENA primary metagenome ERZ859967 (study PRJEB30046, sample SAMN00715171) | human gut metagenome | study: EMG produced TPA metagenomics assembly of the A metagenome-wide association study of gut microbiota in type 2...
GGATGCCAGTGGAACGTATTTTGGTTGTGCAAGGCAAGGATATCGAGATACGTTTTTACCGAATCCACCGGGAAGAAATGGCGGCTGACATCCAGCATCATGCCTCTATAGGCAAAACGGGGATAGTCGTTGATGGTAGCTGCCGGTAATTCTACGTTCATCCCTTGGGCCGTGGCCGGGATCGATTTACGTAATGTCTGGATACCATAAAATACGCCGGCATCCGTGCTTCCGGCGATCCGTATCCCGTTATCGCTAACGGTCAGTTGATATCCTTCCGGATTCTGGATGCTTTGGTCGATAACGAGGCTGATCCCCTTACCGGGCTGGCCGGTAGCGGTTGCTAATTCATAGCCCGTGATTTCCTTGATATAAGAAGCGAGGAACTCGGCGTTCTTCTTCATCTTATCATTGCCCTCCGGATAAAATATCTTCGTGGATGGACTTAAGACGAAAGGATTTCCGTTCGTCAATGTTACTTCTTGTGGCAAAGGCACTACTCCGTAATCTCCTTTTACGGCCTTACCACCGGAGCAAGCGATCATTCCCGTGCAAAATGTCAGGACGAGCGCTAGTTTGCTTAGGCTGTTCATGTGTTTAGAGTTTAGAACGTAAAACAATAATTGATTCAGTATCACCGCCCAAAGATAAAAAGAATTAGCCGTCTTATCTAATGCTTTTACACTTTTGATGCGATAACCTTAGGGACTTTGTCTGTATATAGAGACTATTTATCAACTGGTGCATGATCGTCCAACAGTTGATAGATGATGGATGTCTCTTGAGGAAAAGTCTAAAGATAGGGATGGAAAGGGCTAAAGGATATGGAGGTTTTGGGCAAGCTGTACTGGATTTTATACTATCTTTGGGCCGTATAAATGCAATAGAAATCTAATCTTGAATATCATGAAGAAAGTAGTATCTGTATTATTTATCCTTGCGATTATCGTATTTTCTGTATTAATGGTAAGCTATTCGAGTGATCAAAAGCCGGAGAAAGTTCTTCGCCATGTTGTTATGTTCGGTTTTAAGCCGGATGTGTCCGAGGCGCAGGTGAAAGAGGTTGAGGATGCCTTTTGTAAGTTGCCTTCTCAAATCGACTTGATCAAAGGATATGAGTGGGGAACGGATTGTAGTCCGGAGGGATTGCAACAGGGCTTGACTCATTGCTTTTTCTTGACTTTTCATTCGGATGCGGATCGGGACGCCTATTTGGTACATCCGGCGCATAAAGCATTTGGCAAGGTGTTAGGAGGGAAGGCATCGGCGGGGGCGGGGGTGGGGTTTTTGGGGAGAAAAAAAAAAAAGGGGGGGCCCCCCCCCCCTGCCGTATTACCGCTGTCATTGTTGCCGCTGTTATCGCTGCCATGATTACTGTCATTATTGTTGTTATTACCACTGTTATTGCCGGAGGTATTCGCTGCGACCGTAAAGTTAGTACCGGCGATACCATTGTTCCAGACGATAGCAAAGGTATGGCTGCCTGTAGCTAATGTCTTAAGATACTCTGCCTTCAGGGTAATAATGGTAGAGCCTTCTTTTGCTTCGTAGTTAGCAGGATCGAGTACTTTTCCATCTACCTTTACAGCATGGAACCTGGAAAATTCGCCGTTTCCGCGGATCACAACAGTGCCTGTGGTATTCTGTGTCCAGGAGCTGCCTGCCCCGTCAATGATCCGATATTCCGGAGAGATGTAAATGATCACATTAACTCTAACATCTTTATAGTTCTCCGAGGTAATGATCACAGGTACGGTCACCTTTTTGTCAATATTGTCTTTCGTCAGTTCGGACAACGCAAACTTCATAAGGCCGGTCGCATCTATAGTAATATCTCCGGACACAATTCCGTTGTCATTGGCATATGCGTCAAGTGCATAGCTTCTTGCGCCCGGTACAAGCTCCGCTAAGTTGATGGTCTGTTCGCCCTTCTTCGTGTACTCGAAGAATTCTGTAACGTCTTCTACTGTAAGATCCGCCTTCTCAATGGTCAGTGTACCCGCTTCAATCTCTGTTGCGGTGTAGTTCTTGCCTCCCGCTACGGACAGGATCACCTTATAGCTTCCGACGTTGGTGGGTGCTGTTTTCCTTCTGGTATAGGTAGTACCGGAGATACCCTCGTAGTACACCGTTACATCACCCATGTCGATCACACCGTTCTTAGTCTTCGCAGTCACCTCTTTCGGTTTGCCATCGTAGGTCTGCTTCCGGGAAAGCTCCGGAGTCACGTCAAAGTTATCCAATGCAGGAGTTGCCCTGGTAATCTTCCAGGTCGTGGTCGCTGTTCCGGTATAATTGCCCTTACCAGCGATGGTCAGAGTGATGGCATCATTTGCATTAATGAACGTATTACCCGCTTTGATGTCATAATCCGTGGGTGATGTCAAAGTCAAAATATTTGTATTTTCACCAAGTGTTACCGAAGCAATTTCCACTTTCTTCGCTATACCATCATAAGTAAAACTGTTGTTGCTCAGCCGGATTGTCGCACTACTACTGTCCTTCGGCTTGATTATGAATTTCCGGCTTGCGGTTCCCGTGTAGTTCCCCTGTCCGGTGATGGTCAGGGTCGCTGTATTCTCGCTGGCATTGATATTCTCGCCGTAGCTGAAGTCAAAGTCTGCGCCGGAAGTCAGTATAGTATTGCCATCCGTCACAACAGGTTGCGGTGTAATATCACTGCCGGTGTATGTCTCATCAGCAATCGCTCCAATCATATCCGCGGTAACAGCCTTCGGAGAAATGGTAAAGGGGTACGTCACCTCGCCGGTATAATTCTCGTTGCTGTCAGCTACTTTATAGGTCACCTTGTAAGTACCTGCATCTTTGGGTGCATTGCTGTTGCTATAGTTCGTACCATTCGCACTTGTACCCTCATACAGCACTTCCAGTTCGTCTGTAGGAACGTCGCCGCCGGTAACCTGCAATGTACCGGTCGGCTGAATCGCACTGCCGTCATAGGTCTTGTTCCTATAGTTCAGACCTTCGATCGTAACTGTCATCTTGTCCGTAGGATGGAAGATCAGAGTTGCCGTAATGTCATTGTAGTTATCGGAAGAAATGGTTACTGTGCAGGTCTGGTCCGTCGTGGAGGTAATGTTTGCCTTACTTTTATAGGAAAGTCCATATCCTCTAAATGAATGTATAATCCGATTAATGGTCACAATTTCACCCCTATCCTGTCTAGGACCAATAGTCTGAGCGTACTCCGGTGCCTGTCCCTCCGGGAAAAAGTCTTCTGCGTACAAAGTGTCCTCCTGGACATCGCTGCGGTTTCGCATAATATTTACCGTCTTGCTGACTGTTCCGGGGTAGGTTCCTTTAGCAATGGTAATTGTTGTGCTAGCGCTCTGGACATAGTAATAGTTATCATCGCCGGATTTCGTCGCCTGAACTGTAACCTCACCTACTTTGACAGGATGCAGTATGCCATCGATCATTGTAGCTGCACCAGTACCGTTTTCTACTGTGTAAGTCACCTCGCCAGTACCGCTGCCACCGTTAACAGTCAATTGCAGATCAGTTCCATAGATTGCAGAGGTAGAAGTTATGGTTAATGCTGCCTGATCTGCCTTGGTAATGCTTGCTTCATGTTCCAGTTTTAGATCTTTCGGAAGGATATAGTTTGTATTGCTTGTCATATCAGACGTAAAGGTCACCTTATTGGCTTCTGTTACATTTGCACTATTGTAAGCATAGGTACCTGTAACTGTAGGCACTTCATCATTTGGATCTGCTTTTGCGTTGTCCTTAATCTGCACTTTAGCTGTTGTACATGTAGTAGTGCCGTCATATTTTTTGGTAATCGGAGTATCTGTAATGAACTCTAAATCCTCTGCTGTCAGAGTCTTCGGCACAATCGTGAATTGTACCGTGGTATCGGCAAGCTTCAGCTCGTAGTTAGCTGCCTTGAAGCTGCCATTATCTGCCAGTTTAAGTGTACCTCTGGTAATCTCATAGCTTCCTGCATCTTTACCAGCTTTTCTTGACAATGCACCTGTAAAATCCGGTGTCTCACCAGCCATGGCACCTGATGAGTTATATTCCAGCGTAGGATCTGACATGCCATAGATTGTTGTCTGACCAGCCGTCGGTGTCACTGTGATCGTGGCTTTGTCGATAGTAAATGTTGTGCTTCCGCTGACATTATAGTTGCCACCATCTACATCCGTAATTTTTACGGTAGCGTTGCCAGCATTGATGTTATTCTCACAAGAAACACTGTACTCAGTGGAAGGAATCTCATTTATTTCGTCCTTTACAACCACAGCCGGAGTCTTTTCAGTGCCATCATATGTATATGTTCCAGTAACCTCAATGGTCGGATATGCAACTTTCTTGCTCACAATTTTGTAGGTTACACTGGCTGTTACGTTATCAATCGTAATCGAAGCCTGATATGTACCAACATCCTTAGGTGCTCCTTCAATACCAACATATCCTGTTTCTTTTAATTCCTGATAGGTAATAGCTGGTATAGTGGGCAAGCCCAAACCATCAGAATACTTATCATCCTTTGTTACCGTAGCGACTTTCTCGCTGCCACTGTAGATCAAATCCAAATCCGTCGGTGCAGTAACCGTATAGGTTGTAGCAAAATCACTTTCCAACTTACAACCATCCGCACTGCATTTGAATGTAATCTGAGCGCCTTCTGCAGTGGCTTGCCATTTGTGCTGATGAATTCCCAGGTACAGATTGCCATTTGCATCTTTGGTGACTACATAATTCTGATCTGTTGCATCGGATGTAAAAATCTTGGAATAATCCAGTTTAGGATTCGTCGCACCGGTGGCAATCTTGATGTTTGCATTCGCTGAAGGTTTAGCAGCTGTAGTGATGCCTATCTTGGCATTCGATGTCAGGCTTTTATCAATACGGATGACTGATTTGCCGAACAGGTTGAGATTCTTCGTTGTATTGTCAATGACCTTTGCATCACCACCAATTGTTAGCGAATCGTAAGACGAACCATCTACTCCGATTGTATTGCCGGTAATGCTGCCTCCGAAAAGCTTCACACTAGAACGATTGCTATATACTCCATAATCGCCTCCCTGAATCGTACCTCCATACAGACAAAGCTGTGCAGCATTCAACCCTACAACGAACGACTTTGTTTCGCTATGATTATCTATTATTTCTATTTTCCCCGAATGACCTGTGCTGCAATCACAAACCGCAAGCTTGTGCGAATTTATATCAAAGACACTATTATATAATTTTGTAGAAATTGTATGTCCGTTCAGACAGATATTTACATCGCCGCTAATCTCAATAGATCCGTCGAGTGTAATATCAGCAAACAGATAATAATTGCCCGCTGAAAGAGTATATTTATTATTATACGTGGACTTCTTTAAACTTTTTCCACCATATTGCAGTCTCTGGTTCTCGCTGTCATAAGTCAAAGGTATCCACAGGGTATTGTCATGATCTTCCTCTGTACAGCCCGTCTTACCGCAAACGGCATGCTCGTGCAACGTACCATTCATAAAAACAATGCTGTTTCCTATTAATTTCGATGCATAGCCATTATCACTATGAAAGCGTTCCGCATCCGTATCCTTCATTTGGTAGGAACTTTTGCCTTGCGCCACAACCTTATAGTCTCCCTCGCTAATTTCACTTGTACTTACACCAATATGTGCCTCACTATCCAGTCCGGGAGAGGCAACGTTGATAATCGTTCCGTTACAAGCGACATTGTTGGCTTTTATAGAGCTACCTTGCGTAAAGTTGCCGTTGATCACTGCTTTGCCACTAACGGTGAATGTGCTATCGTCGCCGGAATTTCCTCCACATAATTCCACACCGCCGCCACTTATTTGGGCACTATTACCAGTAATACTACCTCCGTTCATTGTGAAATTGCTTTTACGGCTTAAATACACACCGCCACCATAAAACTCTGCTGTGTTACTGGTAATCTTTCCACCATTCATTGTAAAAAAACCCCCATCATACACATATCCCCCCCCGCCGTATCTTTTATTAGAAGCAGAAGGTGCATCAGCTGTGTTTCCGCTGATCTCCCCTCCGTACATGGTGAAGATGCTATTGACATATATACCACGCCCTTCATTTCCCTCTTTATGGGTAATCTTGCCGTACTCCATCTTCCCACCCATGCAGTCGGTCAAAATAAACTGTGCAATATTTGATATCTTGATTACATCTACATTCGCATTTGCAGTGATGTTATGACCATTCAGGCAGAGTACCACGTTACCACTTTGAAGTTGCCATGTCTCGTTCAGGTTGATATCACACGTCAAATAGTAATAACCGCTTGTTGTAATTTCACTAAGTAAAGAGACACCCTTCCATGCCACGTTGGCGTGTTCGCTGTCATGGTCACAGGTATTACCGCAGATAGGATGTTGATGCAGCATACCATTGACAAGCAGGATCTGATCGCCCACCTGTTGAAATTCACAGTCACCAGTATTTTGGTTTTGGTCATTGATAAATGTGCCGTCCCTATAGCCACCATTCGCAGCACCTGTAGCTATGGCAACATAGCTGCCCACTGTCGGTAAATTCTCTGGGGTCACGCCGATACTGGCAGTGTTGTCAAATCCTCCTTGGCCAATGGCCATCGTCGCACCATCAGGCAGGTAGACGTTACTCGTTGTGTTACCAGAGACTTTAGCGGAACCGGATACTGTAAAATGACCCATATTACCATATGCGGATTTTACGTACACACCGCCTCCGAATTTATTAGCTTCATTACCGGTAATCTCGCCACCGGTCATATTAAAATTCGAACCCACATACACACCACCACCATATGTGCTCGTCTTATTGCCCTTAATTGTACCATCACTCATATTGAAAGTGTTGCCAACAATGTTCACTCCGCCGCCACCGCCAAAAGCCGTATTCTTGCCAGTAGCTTCGTTATTTTCAATAGTACCACCGCTCATATTGAAAACGCTCCCATCATAGCTATACACTCCACCGCCATATTCACCTGTGTTATTACTTATTGTTCCAGCGTACATATTGAAAGTGCTGTTTTTCTCCATGCACACACCGCCGCCTATACCTACATTTTCACTATTTGAAGTAAAGTTTTTGGCTTCGTTCCCGGTGATATTGCCACCATACATATTAAAGGTACCGTTGTTATACATCCTTACACCTGCACCCGTACGTGCTGTATTTCCAGTAATGCTACCACCGTACATGTTGAAAGTACTTCCACCCGCCACAAACGCACCAGAACCTTTATACCCATTGCTGTGAGTGATTTGTCCTTTGTCCTCGCAGTCACAGAGTGTGACTGTACTCCCAGCTTTTGGTACAATGACATTAGTATCATATTTCATGGTGATATTATGCCCATTTAAACAAAGTACTACACCGTTGACAGGTGTCCAAGACTCGCTCAATGTAACATCCTTCATCAGATAGTAGTTACCTTTAATCTCGGGCAGCTTAGATTCATTATTCCATGCTGTAAAGATGACTTTGTTCGTCTCCGTATGTCCGCCTACCCCATTACAGGTATCCTTACCACAGAGAAAGTGCGTATGCTGTTCCGCCACCATTATCAGTGCATTCATCGCCTCAGAAATGGCATGAAGTCGTGTCATATCCAGTTCTGCGATCTGTTCCTCGGTCAGTGACTCCATAGCCTCGTCAATGGCTTCCAGCTGCGCACTGACACTTTCTGCATTTTCCACCGTCACTGTCTCCGGCAGAGCGTCGATAAGTGCCTGTACCTTCTGCACTGCTGCCTTCTTCTCATCGTCTGCCGCGGTGTCCTGCGTGCCGGCATCATTATCGCTAATGCTTTCACCAGTGGATTTCACAGTATCGGGGGCTTCGCCCGCAGTGGGATCTTCCGTACCGGGAGTTGCCGCAGTGGTGCTCTTATCAGCCGGAGTCTCTTCCCCCGGTGCCGCCACTGCTTCTGCTTCCTTCTGCTCTGCCGCAGGGACTGCTACTTGCTGTTCTTCCGGCTCTGCCGCAGGGGCTGCTTCCTGCTGTTCCTCCTGCTCTGTCACCGCATCCGCTTCCTGTACAGCCTCCTGTGCGAATGCTGTCATGGGCAGTGTTGAGAAACAGAGAATAAATGCCAGTAACATGCTCAATACTCGTTTTTTCATACCGTTTTACCTCTTTCCGCTGGGCATAGTGATCCCCATTATCTTAAAGATAACGTACCACACTTTCTCGCAGCGGAACCAGGGGCTGCATGAATCGACCCAAATATGTCATGAATCGACCGAAGAGGACTTTAAATGGCTCAATGCGGTTCAATAGCAAGTATTCCTTGAAAAAGTCTTTCCGGTATTATATTCTATTATTATGTCCTATAAAAGTTAGTTACAAAGTATACACACAGAAAGGTTTCTATATGTGGATTGCAGATCATTGGAAAGATTACGAAGTGCTGGATACGTCCAGCGGAGAAAAGTTAGAGCGTTGGGGAGATTATATTCTCGTCCGTCCGGATCCCCAGGTCATCTGGAAGACGCCCCACGATCATAAGGGCTGGAAGCAGAAAAACGGTCATTACCACAGAAGTGCGAAGGGCGGCGGAGAATGGGAGTTCTTCCATCTGCCGGATGAATGGGCGATTCATTACACCCTGCCTTTTCAGAAGGAAGCCTCCGGCAAGACGGATCCTCTGACCTTCCATCTGAAGCCCTTCAGTTTCAAGCATACCGGTCTGTTCCCGGAGCAGGCGGTGAACTGGGACTGGTTCTCCGGCCTGATCCATGAGGCAGGCAGACCCGTGAAGGTGCTGAACCTCTTCGCTTACACCGGCGGTGCTACTGTATCCGCCGCGGCAGCAGGAGCTGCTGTGACTCATGTGGATGCGTCCAAGGGTATGGTCGGCTGGGCAAAGGAGAACGCTGCTGCCAGCGGGCTTGCCGATGCTCCCATCCGCTGGCTGGTGGACGACTGCATGAAGTTCGTAGAGCGTGAGATCCGCCGTGGCAACAAATACGACGGCATCATCATGGATCCCCCTTCCTACGGCAGAGGTCCCAAGGGTGAGATCTGGAAAATAGAAGATAATATCTGGGATTTCGTAGGACTGACCGCACAGCTTTTATCCGATGATGCGCTGTTCTTCCTGATCAATTCGTACACTACAGGATTGCAGCCCGCCGTGCTGTCCTATATGATGAATTCCACCCTGACGAAAAAGTTCGGCGGTCATGTGGAAGCCGAAGAGATCGGCCTCCCCGTCACCGAGAGCGGACTGGTACTGCCCTGCGGTGCTTCCGGACGTTGGCAGCGGAAGTAATCAGACTAGCATCATAAGCCAAATCAAGAAGGAGCCTCTGGTCGAGGCTCCTTCTTGATCACAGCCAAAGTCAGCAACTATCGCTTGATGATTGAATTCCAAACATAGAGATTCCCTGTTCTGTAAATACATAAGGAAGAGTCCTACGACCACCATAATTATTTTCGTCCTGTGCGAAACTTGAAATGCCAGTTTGGCATCTCAAGTTCTGATACTCCTCTTTCGTGAGCTGAAAACGAATTTGTAATACCATCCGTCTTTTTCGCTTCTGGTTTAATTTCTATCATAAATTCTCCCTATGACAACTTGAAGTGCCAGTCTGTTCAGACATTCTATGTTTATGAGATTATAGTAGCAAAAACAGACATACCTATGTCCCATACAAAGTACGTATATCGCGGTCAAAACCCCGCTGTTATTTTAGAATGTTGTAAATTTGGAATAAAAGCATGGACTTTCCGACTCGCTATTCAGAACTTCACAAGATATCTGTAGAAATAGAAAACTTCTATGCTTTGTGCACATTCTAGCATAGAAGTCTTCTGCTGGCAAGGGGTATGCTATTATCAAATATTTGTAATGCAAAACCAGATTTGCCACCTATATTTCACTTCTGATCACAACACGAATTTTCTTAACACCGGGATCTTGCGCAGCACCCACGCAGTAGCCGTTGCCAGTGCCAGCACTACCAGACAGAATACAGTCAACAGCAAGATCAATGCCACATGTCCCGCGGCAACAGACTGCACGCCGCATTGCTCCAACACCGTAAAGGGTGTGATCTTTACGAATTTATACAGCAGGTTCACATACACCGGATGTACCAGGTATACGGCGAAGCTCAAGGCTCCCGCCTCCTGCCAGGGGATCCGGTGTTTTTGAATACTCCCATTCCATCCTGCAGCGAACAGAAGCACTGCAAGCAGTACTGTAAACGGATAATTGTATGCCATCTGGATGGAGAATCCCGCAAGTGTTCTGCTCAGGATCATCCCCAGAGCCAGAACCGCTACTGCAGCTGTCAGCCATACATTCCTTCCCTTGTCCACACCTACTTCTCTCACCGCGAAGAGATATCCACACAGATAATACAGGAAATACACACCGCCATCCGGCAATACCGGAATACTGTTGACATCCAGTACCTTATTCAGAAACGGTGCCACACTGCTTCCTAAGAAGATCACTGCCATCACTGCCGCAACACCCCACACCGGCAGCACACGCAGCACTTTTTTCAGAAGCGGCGTGATCAGATATAAAAACAGGATCAGATACAGATACCACATATGGGACCAGGTATGTCCCATCAAAGTCATCTTCAGTGCCTCCGGGATCATCCTGATCCGGAAGGTCCGCTCCGCCACTACCAGCTCGGAAGCTGCATACGGAACGCCGAATAGGAGGATCGCCAGCGCAATCCTCCTGCAATATTTTTTAATCATGACCGGATAAGTCAATGTACGTTCCGGATTCAGGAACAAATATCCCGAGATCAATAAAAATATAGGAACACACCAGGTCACCAGATCCATAACTGACAGCAATAATGACCGGTATTCCGGCACTATCGACGCATCTGTCACATCTGTCGCACCTGTCAGTACATGCATCAGCACCACTGCACAGGTTGCCAGTACCCGGAGCACGTCCAGGAACTGCTTCCTGGGTCCGGATAAGCCGTTTGTCATGTCTCTCCCATCTCCTCCATCAGGCGCATGCCTGCAGTATCTGTCACAGGAAGGGAGAATACGATGCTTTGTGCCTTACTCTCCAGTCCTGCTTTTTCCATTATAGCACGCATGATGGAATTTTTCTGCTCACTTTTTACCACAATGAACAACATTTCTTTTTCCGGCACCAGTGTCACGCCCAGAAACTGCTGTGCATTCTCTGTTCCGGTACCCTTGGCATGGATGACTGTACCGCCTGCCGCATGTACTTCTCTCGCTGCATCCATGACCAGCTCCGTATATCCATGATTGGCTATCACTACCAGAAGCTCATTCTTCGTCTCTTTCAATGTGGACTCCTCTCCTTTTACGAATTCCTGCCCGCAGGTCAGGTAATTCAATGCTTTCTTGCCACCGACACTGCTCACGGGAATGATAAATGCGATTCCCATTCCCGGGAGATCGATCTGCATTTTCTTGCGCAGAGCAGCCTTGATCTGCCGCCAGGAAGCATCTGTGACGAGATGGAACAATACGCTCTTCTCCATGCCGTCCAGTCCGAAATAATCTAAGATCTCATTCGCCGCGGTTCCCATGCCGACGGTAACACTGCCGACCTGTGCGCCTTTTTCTTTATAGCATTCCACGAATTTCCTCGTCAGCTGACGATTGGTGATGGTGACCATCATATATAATTCACTCATGGGCACACCTCCTACAGTTCAATGATGGCATTCTCATCCAAAGCACCAAATGCATCCGCCGCACCGGCAAATACGCCTGCACCGCTCTTTTGCTGCTTTAACTGATATACCATTCCCAATATCTGGATCGTGATCAGCGGTGTCATGGCTACCATTGCTACCACACCGAAAGCATCTGCGACTAAATTGCCGCCCACCGCCACACAGGCGCCCTGCGCTAACGGCAGTAAAAAGGTAGCTGTCATGGGACCGCTCGCCACACCGCCGGAGTCGAAGGCGATCGCTGTGAATATCTTCGGTACAAAAAAGGACAGTCCGATCGCCACGCCATAGCCCGGAATCAAAAACCATAAAATCGGGATCCCCGTCAGCACGCGGATCATCGCCAGTGCTACGGATAAAGAGACACCCACGGAAAGGCTCACGCCCATAGAACGGGCCGAAATGGCGCCGTCCGTCAGCTCCTCTACCTGATGATTCAGCACATAAACCGCGGGCTCCGCTTTTACGATAAAATAACCGATCAGTGCTCCCACCGGCACCAGTACCCACCGGTAGGATCTGGCTGCCATGACCTGACCGAGGTAATTGCCGGCAGGCATAAAGCCCACATTTGCACCGGTCAGAAACAGTACCAGACCGATATAAGTATAGATCAGACCGATCAGAATCTTCGCCAGTGTCTTCCCCGACAGCCGCAGGGCAAATATCTGGAACAGACCGAAAAACAATACAATGGGAAGTAATGAGAGTGCGATCTCTTTCATATAATCCGGAAGCCCATGGGCAAAAAGGGGCGCCAGTTCCACGGAATCAGCGATCTCCGGGATTGCCACCGGCTGGTAATCCGCATTGGTCGGCTTATAGATCAGCCCCAGCACCATGACCGCCAGGATCGGACCGATGGAGCACAGAGCTACCAGACCGAAGCTGTCGTCCGCCGCATGGTGGTCATTACGGATGGACGCAATACCGACACCTAGAGCCATGATAAAAGGAACCGTCATGGGTCCCGTGGTCACACCTCCGGAATCAAACGCCACTGCCCGGAAGTTCTCCGGTACGAGAAATGCAAGAACGAACACTGCTATGTAGAAAAAGGTCAACAATGGCGGCAGTGCCACACCGATCAGCATACGCAGAAGGGCAATGACCAGGAAGATTCCAACCCCCACTGCCACTGCCAGGATCAGCGTCATGTTCGGAACCGAAGGCACCTGTGTCGCCAGCACCTGTAAGTCAGGCTCGGAAATGGTGATCACCACTCCCAGCAGAAAAGATAACACTACGATCAGCAGAATGTTTTTACTCTGGGTCATTCTGGCACCCACTTTTTCTCCCATGGGGGTCATGGACATCTCCGCACCCAGGGTGAAAAACATCATACCGACCATGACCATCAGCGCCCCCACCAGAAAGCACAGCAGGATACTGGAGGTAATGGGAGCTATGGTAAAGCTTAATACGATCACGATCCCTACTACCGGCAGGACCGCCTTCAAGGATTCTGCAAATTTTTGCCGGATCTTTGGATTTAATAACTTCAATATTGGTCTTTCCTTTCTTTATGTTTTCTTTATCTTAACATGAAGCAAAGACCCGATCCTACCGTTTTTCGTGAATTTATAAAATTTTCACGGGGTCTTAACGCAATCTTTATGCAGACAGCTCCCGGTCCTGCCCAGACTGCTTTTTCACAAATTTATAGGCCCAGACATCTACCACGATCACAAACAGGAAAAAGAAAACGAAGATCCAGTCCGCATCCAGAGACAATGCGGAATCATAGATACCGTGTTCGATCATCGGCATGAACACGCTGAGCTTCAGGTAGCGTTTCCTGCGTTTTTTATTGCCTGCAAGTTCTGCCTCCTTCGCCACACCGAAGAAATATCCCATGATCACGCCATCGATGGCATGGGAAGGCACGGACAACAGGGCTCTGGTCACTGCCGTCCCAATGTCACCGTCCAGACAATACAGAATATTTTCAATGGCTGCAAATCCTAATGCCGAAGTCACACAGTACACGATGGCATCGAATTTATAATTGAATGCCGGATGCTTCCATGCCGCCCATTTGGCCGCCTGCATCTTGCAAAGTTCCTCGATCAGTGCCACCCCGATAAAATTATCCAGGATCACGTAGCACAGCGTATCTGCATCCATAAATACCAGAAATACTTCATCCAGAATGATTTCCAGTATCATGGCGGGGATCACAGACAATACACCAAACAGGAATATTTTCCACAATAATCCCCCCGGCTCCTTCTCCACCTTATCCTGTCTATAGATCCATACCACCAGTGCGATGGCCGGCAATAGTGCCAATCCTGTCAGAAACATAACCTATTCCTCTCCTGTCCACATAGACGGTCCGCCCTTTCAGGACCGCCGCCATACTACATTTTAATCTAATGTTTTTCCTGATGTCAACCTAACGAAAGTATATGTTCCTATTTTTTGTGTCTTGGATTTTCCTGAGGATACCTGCCTTTTGCCGCAGCTTTAGGGAAAAATATACCGGTTTTCATATATCCTTAACTACTTCTTTACACCTTGCATTGCAAAGTAATGGTACTATAGTTATAATAAATTTACAAAGCGACTAACAATATTTCATGGAGGATCACACCGTGTTCCGATCACTTTCCGATAAAAAATCATCGCGGAAAAGCTTCCGCTTAAAACCACCCTTTACCAGACACGCCATCAGTATCCTGATCTGTGCCGCCTGCATGCTGTGCGCCACTTTTGCCTCTTTTTTATATCAGCATATAGTACCGGACAACCATGCCAATGTAGCACTGTTCTACATTCTTGCACTGGTGATCATCGCCAGATGGACGGTGGGCTACGGCTACGGCATTGCCTGCACCCTTTTTTCTGTAATAGCGATCAATTATCTGTTCACCTATCCGTATTATAAGCTTAATTTCACACTGAGCGGCTACCCTATCACCTTCCTGCTGATGAGCGGGATCACTCTGATCCTGTGTACCATGACCTCCCATATGACCATCCAGTCCGAGATGATCGCAGAGCGGGAAAAGCGGCTGGCGGAGGCCGAAATGGAAAAGATGCGTGCAAATCTACTGCGTGCCATCTCCCACGATCTGCGCACGCCGCTCACCGGCATCATCGGCAACAGCTCCCTGTTTCTGGAAAGTCAGAACGATCTAAGCTCCACCGAGCAGCGTACGATCATGACCAATATCTATGAGGATTCCAACTGGCTGTTGAATATGGTGGAAAATCTGCTGTCCGTCACTCGTATCCAGGGAGACAGCTTAAGCATCAATACCACAGAGGAACCGGTGGAGGAAGTGGTGGGAGAAGCTTTGGAGAAGCTGAAAAAGCGCTATCCCGATGCCGCCATCCGGGTCAAGATCCCCGAGGAATTTCTGATGATCCCCATGGATGCGGTGCTGATCGAGCAGGTCACCATCAATCTGCTGGAAAACGCCATCGTTCATTCCGGAAGTATCCTGCCCATTGATTTCATCGTGGAGGATCATCCGGAGCATGTATCTTTTATTGTGAGAGACTACGGAAAAGGATTGTCGGAAGAAAAATTACAGAATCTGTTCGAGACGGGTACCTACAACAATTCCCAGAGCTCGGATTCCCGCAAGGGCATGGGTATCGGTCTGTCCATCTGCAAGACCATCATCACCGCCCATCACGGAACGCTGAGTGGCCGGAATCATGCGGATGGCGCGGAATTCTGTTTCACACTGCCCAAGGTGGGAGCTGTCGCTTCAGAAAAATAAGTGTACTCTCAGCCATATAAGGCAGAACTCTTGAAAATACCGGAAAGGATATGGATCACAGATATGAATAAGATCAAAGTTCTCTTAATCGAAGACGATAGAAGTATCAGTAATTTCATCACCGCTACCATGGACCGGGAAGGCTACAAGATCATGCATGCCTTAAACGGCAGAGAGGGACTTAGTCTCAGCACTTCTTTCTGCCCCAATGTGATCCTGTTAGATTTAGGACTGCCGGACATGGATGGGCTGGAGGTATTACAGAAACTCCGTTCCTGGAGCGATGTTCCGGTGATCATCATATCTGCCCGCACCAAGGAGCAGGAGAAGGTCTCCGCTCTGGATCTGGGGGCGGATGATTATATCACAAAACCCTTCGGCACCGGCGAGCTCATGGCAAGGATCCGCACTTCTCTGCGGCACAGCCACGCCCAGACTCCCGGTCATATCTATAAGGCACTGGATCTGGAGATTGATTTCGAAAAACGTCTGATCCGCCTGCGGGGCGAAGAGGTACATCTGACCCAGATTGAATACCAGCTGCTTACACTTTTAGCAGAAAATTCCGGCAGAGTTCTGACCTACAGCTATATCATGAATGCCATCTGGGGTCCCTATATGGACAATAATAACCAGATCCTGCGGGTCAACATGGCGAACATCCGCAGAAAGCTGGAACAAAACCCTGCCCAGCCCCAGTATGTCTTCACTGAGATCGGCGTAGGCTATCGCATGCGTGAGAATGAGAACGGCGGGACTGTATAAACAGAAATACAATTCCCGACACTGCCTCCAGCAAAATGAGTACCGTCCCTCTGTCCAGTGCCTTCCAGACGCTGTCCAGAGTATCCATCCGGCCAAGAATGTCTATGTAAAAGAAATCCAGATAGATGACCGCCGGTGAGATCACACATCCCGGATGCAGTACCGTCCGCTCCATGAGCAGACGGTACATTTCCACTGCCAGAAATATTACATTCAGGGCATAGCCCGCACAAAGCTGATTGTTCAAAAACGGTCCCAGGGAGCTGAGTTCCATACCAAGGGGAACACTTCCTGCCCGGACCATTCCGAAGCTAAAATACATGATTCCAACACTCCACAATAGCATCGCAAGGGATGCTATTCCAAGTCCTCTGCTTAATTGACTGGAGGGAATCATTTTCACATCCTCTTCCTTTCCGAAATACCGGTATACAAGCCCCAGCATCGTCAGTGTCCCCGCCATGGAGATTCCGGCCACCTGGCAGGCAATATCTCTTCCCCCAAACAACCCTCTTCCGGAAAATAAACAGATCCCGATGACACAGTGATAGATCAAAAGCCCCAGCACGATCAGATACAGGATCCTCTTTTCACGTTTCCGCTGCTCCTGGAGCTTTGCCAGTCTCACGACTTCCGTCACAGCCTCCTCCCGGTCTCCCGCCCGCTCTCCGGTCACAATGTCCTGAATCGGCAGTTCCAACAGATGGGACAGGGACTCCAATACGCCGATATCCGGAAAACTTTCTCCATTCTCCCACCGGGATACCGCTTTGTTGGTCACCCCTAACATCCTTCCCAGTTCACTCTGGGTATAATTTTTGCATTGTCTGGCTTCCCGGATCAGATTGCCCGTTTTCTTTTTATCCATTCTAATCCCTATACCTTTCTGTACTCTACAAACTCTCAGGTGCTTTAGCACCTTTGCTTTAGCACCGTATGCCGGCCGATCTGTACCCTTATGGTAACAATCCTTTGGAAAATGCGCAATCCATTGTAACGAGACTGCCTGTTTTCTGTGATTTTTGCGCAAAAAATTCCCCTCGGCGAGGGGGGAGTGTACCGAGGGGGATAGAGAGAAAAGTATATTTTTGAAAGAGGCGGGTTCCTTTTTCAATTATTATAATAGCGTAATTTTTTAATATTTACTGCTGTTTTTATAGCTTGTTTATGTTGAAAGCGCTGTTTTTTTGTGGTATTCTGACTGTATCAATGTCAGTAGATTTAAAAAGTGAAGGAGCTGCTATGGATATCACAACTAAAAAAGGCAGACGCGGCAGAAAGGATATTGACCGGATCATCGTGGAAAAAGGCCGCAGAGGTGATTTTTCTCCCCTGCAGCCCGATCATTATCACAGCTTTTATGAAATTTTTTATCTCTGGTCGGGAAGCTGCCGTTTCCTGTTAAAAGATACGGTCTATCAGATGGAAGCCGGAGATCTGGTCTTCATCGCTCCGGGAGAACTGCATCACTCTCTGTATTCCGCCGGAGAGGTCTGCGAGATCGTAATGATCTATTTCAAAGAAGAATATCTGCATTTATCGGACCGGTCTGCCGACAGCCTCACTTCCATATCCGGGCAGGGGCTACAGCTGCATTCCTTCATGGGCAGCGTTCCTACGGTATACCAGGAATATCTGCACTCTCTGCTGACCCGTATGCTCACCGAGAATTCCCGCTTCGACCAATACTCCGAACATTTTGAGCGTTGCTATCTGGAAGAGCTTCTGCTCATGCTGATGCGGCATTCCGTCATGAATGAAAAGGAACCGGATCTGCTGAACTCCCGGGATGCGGACATCCTGCTTGCCACAAAATACATTTATAATAATTTCCGCAAGCCACTGACACTGGAAGAGGTCTCCTCCGTGGCTTCCCTAAGCCCCACTTACTTCAGCAAGAAATTCAAATTGATCACCGGCATGGGCTTCAAGGAATATTTAAACTATGTACGGCTCAAACACGCCCAAACAGCGCTTCTCACCACCGACAGCTCCATTACGGATATTGCTCTGGAATACGGCTTCAACGACAGCAACTATTTCAAGGACCTGTTTAAAAAAGTGTACGGAAAATCTCCTCGGGAATATCGGAAAAATCCTGATTGACATCGGGTTTCTTATCGGCAGTCTCCTCTAAGTCTTCCTCTTCGAAATGTTCTTCCGTCTGTTTTTCGATTTTCTCTTCCAGTGCCTCCCGGATTGCATCCTGTACGTTGTCGAACTTCTCCAGAAAACTGTCCCATTCTTTGATGCTGAATTCCTGATTGCCGATCCGGAATTTCGTCTCTGTATCGCCGTTCTGAAGCTTGTCGTAGATCTCCTGCATTTTCTCGCGGATCTGCTCCATGAGACTCAGATCCTCTTTTTCCGGTTCTCCGGCGGTTCCGGCCGGGTCCGTTTCCGCTGCTTTGTCCGCATCGGGCGTCCCCGAAGTTTCCTCGTTGCTGTCTACATTGTCACCGTTCTCCATATCATCCAGTTCTTTCTCCATCTCCCGGATCTTCTTATCCTGTGCCAGTGCACGCAGGATCCGGTTCACATCCTCCGGGCTGAACATACCGATGGCCTTGGACAGGGCATCGATGTTATTCCGGTTAACCAGCAGGCTTCCACCGCCGGACAGCGGAATGTTGATACAGTTTTTCTCATTCGAAGTATCCCCCAGAGTCAGACGGTTATGATCATAGTCACAGACAAAGACCACACCTTCATATTCGATAACACCGTTCTCCGCCATCTCCCCATAAGGCACCTTATCCTTGCCTTCGATACGACGGTTCAGCCGCACCCCCCGCGTCACCGGCGCCAGTGCCTTGTCATTTTCCTCCGCAGCCTCCAGATTTTCCGCAAAACGATTTTCCGCATCTGACGTACTCTGCAAAACTCCCTCATTCACTCTCTTCTGTGTCTCATACACGAAAGTCCTTCCATAGCTGATTCCTGTAATTGCCATAATATCTCCCTCTCCGACAGCGATTACTGCCGCAAAAAGCCGGGGGTTTCTGTTTTGGGTAACCGCTAAGTCACTCCGTTTTCTTTGCGA
>ERZ859967.632-NODE-632-length-18981-cov-3.373613_pt1 | contig 18981 bp, 19 predicted proteins | sample MGYA00510115_ERZ859967 | MGnify/ENA primary metagenome ERZ859967 (study PRJEB30046, sample SAMN00715171) | human gut metagenome | study: EMG produced TPA metagenomics assembly of the A metagenome-wide association study of gut microbiota in type 2...
TCAGAGAAGAGGTTTCCGTTCCGGATGACACTGCACCGGTTCCGGACGGCGTGACCTACTGACGGGATATCGTTTTTGCCTGCATGATTCTAACCACACGATGCCCTAATCCACAACTCGAAATCATCCGGTGCTAACCACCTGATGCCAAACCTCCACGGTATTAAAGCCCACGGCCCTAAAACACCGCAGATCTTACGAATTACGAAAACACGGAGATTTTAATGAAACCACCTGTAACTACCCGAAAACTGACGACGCTTTCTCTGCTGGCGGCCATTGCACTGGCGCTGTATGCCGTGGAAAGCGCTCTGCCCCCCATTGTTCCGATCCCCGGCATTAAGCTGGGGCTTGCCAATATAATAACACTTGTTGTTCTATGGAAATATTCCGCAAAAGATGCTTTTTTCGTGCTTCTGGTGCGGATTCTTTTAGCGACCCTGTTCTTCGGTCAGGCCATCAGTCTCCTGTACAGCCTCTCCGGCGGTCTCCTGTGCCTTCTGGCAATGGTATTTGTGCAACGGCTGTTGCATGGACATTATCTGTTCCTTGCAAGTATGACCGGCGCTGTTTTTCATAATCTGGGGCAGATCGGTGTTGCGTTTTTACTGACTTCTGTTCCTGCTGTGCTGGTCTATCTGCCGTTTTTACTGTTAAGCGGTCTGGTGACCGGTCTGTTCATCGGTCTCTGTGCCCGTTTTACGCTTCGTTTCCTTCCGTAAGATCCACAGGGAGCTCCGACAACATCTGTGTTACAGTCTTGTGCGTAATGGGATGACGGAAATTCGGTGCCAGCTCACTCAAAGGCTTCAGTACAAAATAACGATTCTCCATATCTATATGCGGAATCACCAGATCCTCGGAAGCATACACCAGATCATCATAGAAGATAATATCCAGATCCAGTGTCCGTGGACCCCAGTGAAGCTTACGTTCTCTTCCCTCCATCTGCTCAATACGGTGCAGCTCCTGTAATAATTCTTCCGGTGCAAGCAGCGTCCGGATCTCAAACATTCCATTTACGAAATTATCCTGCTCTACGACGCCATAAGGTAGTGTCTCCAACAGCTCCGACACCTTTTCCACTCTGATGTCTTTGTTCTTCTGAAGCTGTCCCAAAGCCTGCGCGATATGCTCTCTGCTGTCTCCCATATTGGAACCCACGGCAATATAGGCTTCATGCCATTCCCTGTGAATCGCCACAGATACACTGCCAAAGGGTAATGGGATCGGAGCCTCGGGCTTGCGGATCTCCAGATCCAGTCCCTGTACCAGCGGAAAATGCTGTAATACTTCGTAAGCAGTCCGCTCCGCCACCGTTTCGATCAATTGAAAAGTATGCTGCTGCATGAACTCCGTGATAAACTGACAGACCTCTCCGTAATTGGTGGAGAGACTTAAGTCATCCGCCAGTCCTGCCGGACGGGTATTCGTATATAACGTGGCATTCACATAAAAATGCTGTCCTTTTTCATTTTCTTCCGGATATACGCCGTGATGCGCGTATACTTCCAATTCTTCGATACGGATCTGGTCCTCATAAGTGCCTTTTTTCATTTGCCGACTCCGCCTTTCCCAACGCTTCTTCGCAAAATATCATTTGCTGCTATTTAAAATGGCTTCACACATTTTAATGGTGCGGACATTTTCCTTCACATCATGCACACGGACGAACATGCATCCCTTCTGCACACCGAACATGGTGGTCACAAGCGTCCCCTCTACTCTCTCTGTCACCGGCAGATCCAGTGTCAGTCCGATCACGGATTTGCGGCTGCATCCTAAAAGCAACGGATAACCGAACATATTCAGTTCTTCCAGACAGTTGATGATCTCCAGATTGTTCTCATAGGTCTTGCCGAAGCCCACCCCGGGGTCTAAGATGATCTTCTCATCCGCGATGCCTGCCGCTTCCGCCAAATGGATCGTGTCCGCCAGATCCGCTGCCACATCCTGCATGAAATCCCGATAATCCGCTTCTTTACGGTTATGCATCAGACAACAGGGCAGACCGCTCTTCGCAATGACCTCTGCCATACGATTATCATATTTCAAGCCCCAGATATCATTGATGAGATTCGCCCCCGCACGGATTCCCGCCTCTGCCACACCGCTTTTGTAGGTGTCCAGGGAAATGGGAATGTCAAAATTTGCCTTCACCGACTCGATCATGGGTACGACTCTGGCAATCTCCTCCTCATCAGATAACAGGGTATAACCCCACGGTCTGGTGGATTCTCCGCCGATATCCACAATATCCATCCCCTCAGCGATCATTTCTTCCACATGCTTCAATGCCCGGTCTCTGTCATTCCACTTTCCTCCGTCGGAAAAAGAATCCGGGGTCACATTCAGGATTCCCATTACATAAGTATGTCCTTTAGTCTGAAACTCTCTGTTGCCAATCTTCATTTGTCTTCTCCCCACGTTTTTTAAATATTATTTATGATATTCCCGACACCAATTAATACTTAATTGTCAGGTTCTTCTTGCCGTCTTTCCAGTTGCAATCCTTCTCCGCATCGCACGCAAAGCAGGCACGGCTTGCCTTATCCGCCCGATATAGGATGCCATTTAGATTCTTCTCCTTCGCTGCCGCAGGATCCCGGTGTCTGGAGATCGCTGTTACAATAACACCTGTTTCTTCATCGTTGAATCCACACGCCTTCAGAATCTCCGGTGCGATCCGTGCACTGGCCTGCTCATGCGGAATGCCATTCTCGTACTGTTCATGTTTCCCACAATCGTGGAGCAGTGCCGCCGCATAGATCCATTCCCGGTCGATCTTAAGCCCTTCCTCCAGCGCTATGATCGTACCGATCCTGGCTACATCCAGAAAATGCACCATACCATGACGGCAGAAGCGTCTGTCTGCTTCTGCCGCATTGTTTCGTCCTAAATGATATAAAAACAAATCATGATTTAATATTTTATCAATTCTATCCATCGGAGTCTCCATCATTTCATCCCGGTCGCTTAGTAGCTTTCTTCCGCATCCGTAATCTCTACCGGTTCACCAGCTGTAAAAATCTGTCCTGCAATTCCTTATTCTCCGCAAAGACTCCCCTTGTCACCATGGTAACGGTCTGACTGCCGGGCTTTTTGATCCCGCGCATGGTCATACACATATGCTCCGCTTCCAACATTACCATAACTCCCTGAGGCGCCAGATATTTCATGATATCATCGGCGATCTGTGCCGTCATGCGCTCCTGGATCTGTAATCTTCTGGCATATACCTCCACAGTCCTGGCAAGCTTACTCAGACCCACAACCTTGCCATCGGGGATATACGCAACATGAGCTTTGCCGTAAAAAGGCATCAGATGATGCTCACACATAGAATAGAAGGTAATATCCTTCTCCAGTACCATCTCGTTATTGTCTACGGAGAAGACCTTCGACAGATGTTCTCCCGCATCCTGATCCATACCACCACAGATTTCTTCATACATCCTGCCGATCCGCTCCGGTGTCTCCTTCAGTCCCTCTCTATCGGTATCCTCCCCGATTCCTTCCAGTAAAAGCTTTATTGCTTCCTGTACTTTCTTCTGATCTACCATTTTCACCGCTTCGCTTTCCGTTTATTCCCTGCTGTCTGTCTCTTCTCCATGAGCTTCAGGATTCTTCCCAGATAAGAGAGAGAACCGAAGCACAATATCACATCATCCCGTCCTGCCAGCAGGTGACTAAGCTCCACTGCCTCTTCCAGGCTGTCCACCGCCGTCACATCGGGGTGTACCTTTGCCACCTCTGTTGCCAGATCATAGGCATGCATGGCTCTGGGATTGTCCGGAGGTGTCACCGTGAGAATCTGATCCGCATACTTCTCCGTCAGTGCGATCACGCGGTCCACTTCCTTATCCTTTAACATTCCCATTATATAGATAATTCTTTTATTTGTAAAATAGAATTCTATGGAATCCGCAAGTTTTGCGGCTGCATCCTCGTTATGTGCACCGTCTACTATAAATAACGGGTGTTCTTCCAGTATTTGCAACCGCCCGTTCCAGGCAGTCTCCCTCAGGCCTTTCCGAATGGCAGTCTCTTTGATCTCGTAACCGCATTTTTCCAGAGCCTGCACCGCTTCCAGCGCCAGCACAGCATTTGCCACCTGGAATTTCCCCGCAAGGGTGATCTCCAGCTTTTTATAATTTCCATAATCGAAGGTCTGCTTTTTCAGTCCGTATTTCACATGTTTTGCATTTGCCGCATCTGCGATGGTCAGTATACAGCCAAGCTCTGCCGCCGTCTGCTCCACAACCTTTTGTGCCGCTTCCTTTTGCCGCATGGAGACCACCTGACATCCCGGCTTACAGATTCCGGTCTTGTGTGCTGCGATCTCCTCCAGACTGTTACCTAAGAATTTCATATGATCCATACCGATGGAAGCCAGTACCGCCACCTGCGTGGTCGTGATCAGATTTGTAGCATCCTCCCTGCCGCCCATACCGGTCTCCAGTACGACGATATCACACTGTTTTTCCCGGAAATACCAAAAAGCCAACGCCGTCTCAATCTCAAAAGGCGTCGGATGATGGAAGCCGTCACTTACCATAGCATCACAATGCTTTTTTATGATCTCCAGTCCTTCACACAGATCCTTATGCGTGATCTTCTGCTTTCCGATCTGGATTTTTTCACAATATTCAATAATAACAGGTGATATATATTTTCCCACACGGTATCCGGCAGCCTGTAAGATACTAGAAATATAGGCAAGTGTGGATCCTTTTCCGTTGGTTCCCGCAATATGCACAAATTTTAATTCATCCTGCGGATTTCCCAGTCTCCTGCACAGTTCCCGGACGCTGTCCAGCCCCGGAACGATGCCGTAAGTTCCCACTTTTTCCATATATTCCATTGCTTCCTGATAGTTCATAGCAATCTCTCCCGTATCATACGTTGAAAATTTCATATACTATGTCCATGAAAATGACAAAATCCATCGCAAACTCTTTTAAAACCTTCGGCAGGAGCTTTCTCCTGTGCGGACTGTGTGGCTGGTGCATGGAGATCCTGTTCACAGCACTGCACTCCCTTCGGCGCAGGGATCTGCGTCTTACCGGTAATACTTCCCTGTGGATGTTCCCGATCTACGGCTCCGCCTGCCTGCTTGCACCCTTCAAACGGCTATTTGCGCACCTGCATATCAGTCGTCCCGGACGCGGGCTGTTCTATATGGCAATGATCTTCACCGTGGAATATCTCAGCGGGCGCCTATTGTGGAAGCATGGTCTCTGCCCCTGGGATTACGGCAAAAGCCGTTTCCACATCCACCGGATCATCCGGCTGGACTATGCTCCCTGGTGGTTCCTGGCAGGACTGTTTTTTGAAAAGATCCTGCCCTGAGTCGTTTTACAGCATTACTGCATTGCTTCTGCCAGCATCCGTTCCTCATGAACCTTTTTTTCCAGCACCATCTTCTTCATGAGGAAATGATAAGCGATCCAGAGGAAAATACCTGCGGTCAGCCAGGCTGAGGCATTGGCAAAGCACACACCCACATAACTCATCAGATGCGCTGCCGCAAAAGCCACGATACCACGGCTCAACAGTTCCACCACACCGCCCATCATGGGCATGAAGCCAAAGCCACAGCCCTGCAGCGCATTTCGGAAGATAAATATCATTCCCAGCGGAATGAAGAACATGCCACAGATCGTAATATACGTTCTGGCATATCCACATACCATCTCAACCTGTTCGGAGATGAACAGCGGTACAATATAAGGAAGCGCTATATATACCAGTCCGTAGACAAGCACCGCATAGACACCGGACATGATATTGGCAGCTTTCACGCCCTTCCGTATACGGTCCAGATCATTGATACCGCGGTTCTGTGCACAGTAAGTTGCCATAGTCACACCCATTGCGGCAAAGGGCTGTGTCACCAGCTGCTCCACCTTGCAGGAGACCGAATAAGATGCCACCACGGTAGAACCCAGCAGATTCAGTGCTGCCTGTACCAGAATGGTGCCGATTGCAGTAATGGAAAACTGCAGTGCCATGGGAATTCCCACGGTCAGCTGATTTTTCACGCACTGACTTTCCAGTCTGCAATGCTCCGGACGGATATGCAGTGAAGGTACGCTCTTAATAATATAAATCAGACACAGTACACCGGATAATCCCTGAGAAATGATAGTAGCATAAGCTGCACCGCCCACTCCCATATGACCGTAAACGATCAGTACATAGTCCAGGACAATATTCGTCACCGAAGCGATCACCAGCAATACTAACGGCACTACACTGTTGCCAATGGCACGCAGAATACTGGACAACAGGTTATACAATACATTGCACGCAATTCCCGCACAGATGATCATAATGTATTCCTTCGTCATATCGAAAATATCTTCCGGAGTATTCATCACCTGAAGCAGGCTGTCCATGCCGACCATACTGACTGCCGTCATCACGATCGTCACGATCACCGACAGGATGGCTGCGCTTCCGATACTTTTGCGCATACCCTCCCGGTCCCCGGCTCCGAAGCGTTGTGCCGTCAGCACAGTAAATCCGGTGGTCAGTCCCTGGGTAAATCCCAGGATCAGGAAGCTTACCGACCCGGTGGCTCCTACTGCCGCCAATGCATCTACACCTACGAACCGACCCACGATAATGGTATCCACCATACTGTATAACTGTTGGAAAATATTACCTATGATAATAGGAATGATAAATTTCGTAATCAGCTTAGAAGGACTGCCCTTCGTCATATCAAGTTCCATAAATCTCTTCTCCCGAAAAAACAGGACCCCGGAAGGTCCCGTCTCTTATACACATGTATACTTGTTTCTCAATATTACTGTAAGTCGTCAATATCCCCGATCTCTCCGGAACCAATATCCAGCATGTTCACGGTTCTGCGCTTCAATCTGGCTTCCTCTGACTCCTTCAAAATAAATTCCTTGATTGCTTTGGAATTACGGATATGCTCGATCAACAGTTGGGGATGCGTAGTATCACCGGTATAGCAGACAATGGTGCCAAGTCCTGCCATTCTCTCCCAGATACTTGCCGTATGCTCCACATCCTGTACCTTGTACATATAGCAGTCATTCTCCACCTTGGTGAACACACCCGTATCCACAGTGATCATATCCTCTTTGATCACATACCTGGTAAAAGTAAAAGGTAATCCTAAAAATAACCAGCGCTTCTTTTCCACAAATTCTACAGACATAATGCCCTCCTTTTATTGCCTGGTCCGGTATTCCACAGCCGCTGTAACGTACAGTAGAACCGTCTTTTACACAACCGGCTTCATCGATATAGTTCTCTTTGCCTCATTATATGATATCCTATCCGGGAATGCAAAACCTTTCTATCATATCCACACAAATTTTATATTTTTTTTCACTTTTTCCTGCTTGATTCTACCCTTCAGAAATGCTATTATATTACAAATGCAAAAATACAGGAGGATAAACAATGACCGCAAAAGAATGTATCACAGGCCGCAGAAGTATCCGTCAGTATACGGAGCAGCCGGTATCTCATGAGCTTCTGGCTCAGATCGTAGAGACAGCTTCTTATGCTCCCAGCTGGAAGCATACGCAAATCGTTCGTTATATCGCTGTGGAAGGCGAAAAGAAAGCGAAACTGGCCGCATGTACTTCCTCCTTCCCGGGTAATGGCAAGATCATGGAGAACGCTCCCATGGTCGTTGCAGTAACCGTGATCAAGGGCAGAAGCGGTTTCGAGAGAGACGGCTCCTTCACTACCGCCAGAGGCGATGCATGGCAGATGTTCGATGCCGGTGTTGCCAGCGAAGCATTTTGCCTGGCTGCTTACGAGCAGGGCCTTGGCACCGTGATCATGGGTATTTTCGATCAGCAGGAAGCTGCTGATCTCCTTGAGATTCCTGAAAATCAGGACCTGATCGCACTGATCCCCATCGGTTATCCCGCAGAAGCACCCGTTGCTCCCAAACGGAAATCCGTAACGGATCTGTTATCTTATCAACAGTAATTTTAAAGTCGAAGAGTTTTTCCTCTTCGACTTTTTTCTGGTCAGGGTTATGATCCGTCCGTTTCCCACGGGCGCACTCTTACTCGCATCATAAGAAAAGCGCTGTATTCTTATGATGTCGTAAATCCAGTGATGCATGGATTCCCATTTTCCGTGCGATCACTGCTTCGAAAATAACAGCGCAGAAATGAGGAAATGAAAAAATGAGACACCTGATGAACCCACTTGACTTCTCTGTTGAGGAACTGGACAAGCTGTTCGCCCTCGCAGATGACATCCAGAAGGATCCTGCAAAATACGCGCACAAATGTGACGGCAAGATTCTCGCCACCTGCTTCTATGAGCCCAGCACTGAGCTTTGAGTCCGCCATGACCCGATTAGGCGGCAGAGTGATCGGCTTCTCCGATGCTTCCTGCTCTTCCGCATCCAAAGGAGAAAGTGTAGCCGATACGATCCGCATCATCTCCTGCTATGCGGACATCTGCGCTATGCGCCATCCCAAGGAAGGTGCTCCCATGGTAGCCGCAGAGAAATCCCTGATCCCCGTGATCAATGCCGGTGACGGCGGTCATCAGCACCCCACCCAGACCCTGACCGACCTGCAGACGATCCGTAGCCTGCACGGCGACCTGAATAACTTTACCATCGGTCTGTGCGGTGATCTGAAATTCGGCCGTACCGTACACTCCCTGATCAACGCACTGGTTCGTTACGAAGGCATCAAGTTCATCTTCATCTCTCCTGAAGAGCTGAAAGTACCGGATTATATCACCGATATGCTTCGTGAAAAAGGTATTCCCTATCAGGAAGTCATCCGTCTGGAAGATGTCATGCCGGAACTTGACCTGTTATACATGACCCGTGTGCAGAAGGAACGTTTCTTCAACGAAGAGGATTATGTCCGTCTGAAGGATTTCTATGTACTGACCAAGGAAAAGATGGAACTGGCAAAACCCGATATGCTGGTGCTGCATCCCCTTCCCAGAGTCAACGAGATCTCCGTGGAGATCGATGACGATCCCAGAGCCGCTTATTTCAAACAGGCCCAGTTCGGTGTCTATGTCCGTATGGCCCTGATCCTGACTTTGCTGGATCTGGCATAATTTTCCGGCATCTGACCGCAAAATTATAATATTTATAGGCTTCGCTGTCTGAACGGCACGAATCCATTGATTGAATTTGTATATTAAAGTTAACATACGCAGCACACTGTGCCTGCAGAATGGAGATTACTATGTTAAATGTAGGAAAAATCGAAGAGGGCTTCGTCCTCGATCATATCAAAGCCGGAAAAAGCCTCTCGATCTATGAGCACCTTCAACTGGATAAACTGGACTGCACCGTTGCTATCATCAAAAACGCCCGCAGCGGAAAAATGGGCAAAAAAGACATTCTGAAAGTAGAATGTGACATCGATATGCTGGATCTAGATGTACTGGCATTCATCGACCACAATATCACCGTCAACGTCATCAAAAATGGTGAGATCGTAGAGAAGAAGGAACTGGTACTTCCCAAACAGATCAAAAATGTCATCAAATGCCGCAACCCCAGATGCATCACTTCCATCGAGCAGGGACTGCCCCACGTATTCGTCCTCTCCGATGAGAAAAAAGAGATCTACCGCTGCAAATACTGCGAAGAGAAATACAGCGAAAGCTAAGAACCTTATACAACAAATGCCCTATCAGCAGCCGCTGGTGGGGCATATTTACAATACTTATTCCGCATCATCCTCTGTTTTCTTTTCACTATCTTCCTGCTTCTGCATATACATTATTTCTAACCTTACCTGAATTGGCAGTAATAGCAGAAAACCAATTAATCCATATAAAATTCCATTTAATGCAATTGAAATGGAAATACTTAATCCTGTAAAAAGAAGTGTTCCTTCCCCCATAGGTTGAATTGCCATAAAGCTGATACAGCTTTCGAGGAATCCCATTCCCAAAAATGTGATTTTCGCAAGATTTATCGCTGATTTTGCCTGAAACAATTGTTTTATTGATACTGATTTCTTTTTTCCAAAAATAATCCGAAAGGAATCAAAAAAGGGTAGTCCCAAATTTGTCCCCAGCAAAAATAGAGCAGTAGCCAGAAACATACTCAAGAATGTAGGCATATCCACAAAAAGCATATTCATACCGATTCCCATATTGGTAATTACAGAATATAAAACAACGAATAAAAAAATTATCACAGTTATTCCAAAAGCCAATATTGAACTTCGACTTTTCTTTTTGCTATTTTCTGTTTCCTGTAAAAGATTCATCATATTGACTTCAGCTTTTTCAGTGTAACCGTTTTCCAACAAATGTTCACCTGACAGGAACTCATTAATACTAATTTTCAGAATGTGGCATAACGGAACAATCAATGCCAGCTCCGGCATTCCTTTGCCACATTCCCATTTGGATATTGTTTTGTTACTGACACCAATCGCATCCGCCAATTGTTGTTGCGTCATTCCCTGCTCTTTTCTTAATGTAGAAATGAATACCCCAATCTTTTCCTGATCCATTGCTGTTCCTCCCGTAAAACTATAAAAATACGATTTTCATGACTATATTTTACAATTTTATCGCTATGAGGACAACTTTTCCTTCGTAGACACCAGTCTATCTATCGTAGATTTTCATTGTATATAACTTCTTTCTGCGTATTTCAACAATCTTATCTACACATTATCTGCGACATAAAATGTGGGAGCCGGCATATTTTCCCACTCTGTTAACGTAATATTTCCTTTTGCAATTTCCGCTGCTTTCAATAATCCTTGCATGGTTTCATCAAAAAAGTTACTCATAATTTTTCCTCCATAGTCTATTGCGTTCCTCTTTATTTTACTTAGTCTCATTCAGTATCAAATCTCGTTCAATTCCCTTTCCATTCATCATCAATCATGATTCCACTGACAAAGTACTTTTCTAAAATCCATCATTTACATTTCCATAACGCCATAGGATGATTTCGTAATCGCTCAATAATCTCTGTATTCTCAAAGAGTAACTCCGGTTTATATTCCTTTGCCATAAACCTTTCCATATAATCCATTTCTGCTTCCGTCGGTTTCATAAGCGATGCTATGTACTCCTTCGCCTGTTGTTTCTTCCCTTCAAGATTGAACTTATCTCTCACAGCCAAAACAGGGAACAAATCAGATTTTATTTTTGAAAAAGCAATGCTATCTATAGCAGATGTATCAAAGTTTTTGTTAACTTTATTTGCTGAAATCGTTGCGTAGAAAATGATGCATTTCCTAAACATATTCTCCGCATCCGAAAATAATTTCATATCAGCCATATTGCAAAAGTCATACAAATCCCTTGCAGCAGCTCTGCTTATCAGAGCATTGGTTTTTGCCGCAAAAATCTCCATAGCTGCAACCGTTCTGACCTTTATCGGCTCTCCGAAAGCATCCGTCACAACTAATCTGTCTTCTGAGGAAAACACGTGCGTTCTCAAAGAATAATTAATCTCAATTTTGATCATATCCCTGTTGCCGGCGGCATTCACGTAGTTATAATGGAATGCGTCCAGACTGTGGCTAAATCTTGAAGCTTCGGAAAGAGAATATCCTTGCTCTGACATATATTTCTTCAGAATTTCAGTCAATCGCTCTCTTTCGTCTATTGTCTCTTCTCTAGTCAGATTCGGAACAAAATCCAGATCTATATCAACGGACAATCTTGGAAGATTAAAAACTGTTAGATTTATTGCCGTTCCCCCTTTGAGCATCAGGTGTTCGTACATATATTCGTGCGTATTCAGAAATTCAAGAATTGTTCTCAAGCGAAGAACCTTCTCAAAAGTATCGCGGTTAAATCCATATTCATGGGCTTTTACATCAAGCTCCCTTCTGTTATATTGTGGCATTTTCTATCTCTCCGTTCTTCATTTGTTTAATATTTTTTGGGTATACCAGTTTCCATTCACCTGAATATCCGGGTTCACTTATACCGTTTGTCAGATATCTCTTTGAATTTCCACTCCTGTCTTTACATATCTTTATAAAAGCATCACTTACGCCCAGCTCCTTCTGGTATTCGCTAAGAATAAAACCTGTCTTCTGATATAAAAAGGCACTGTCATATCCAGCCAGATAAGTTAACATTTTAGTCTCATCAATACTGTTCACAGATACTACACATGAAATTACCTCTTCCAGTCCGGCGATGAGATTAAGATCCTTTATAGAATCTGCTATCGTTCGCTCCTTATCTGTAACTCTCACGCCACCACTAAACTCCGGACAAACGATACCTTCTTTTATCGGCCCTTTGATATAACGATATGTGTATCCATCAAATTCAAAATCATGAAAACGTGTCTCAGAGCCAACATAAACCTCATAGAAGACCTGATCGACAATTCCATAATACTCAAAGGCAGTATGGTGGGATACATAAGAAGATGGTGTGATAGCACTGGCAATCTGAAATTTGTTCGCTACCGGTCCTCCATTTTCCCCGCTGACACACGTGTATAATTTGTTTCGAATTTTTAATACCATATTCTCTTTCAAAAGTTTTTCCAATGCCGCTCGTGCTGTCCGTTCACTTGAATATAGGGCATTTACTTCTTTCATGGAAAACACCGGGTATTGTAGCAATTCATAATACAGATTCATATTCTCACTCCATATAGTTAATATTTTGTCTAATTTTACTATTTTTCATGTCATCTTTATACATATTATTAACATATCAATATGGAGTATCTTTGTCAAGTTTAATATTTGTATCTTTTTACTTTATTTCAGGGTAGTATCGTACTTATTCTAAACTAATAGTATTATTACCGTCAGACTCACACCAGTCGGTATGTCTCACAATAAAAATCATACCCTTTTGTTTCCCCTGTTTTATCCTTTTTCCACCGTTTTTTGACAATCTACACCTCCCATCCAAGGCACTTATAATGCGGAAAAATATTTCTGTCGGTAATTGCGCAGGATCTCTGCAAAATTGACAACCGATATCAGCCTACGCTGACAATAGATTTTTATAAGAAATGTTTATGGAAGAAGTATATCCTATATCTTCTGTTTTGGCAAGAAAAAACTCACCTGCATGTTACCACACAGGTGAGTCCTTTTTATCCATATTAACTATTCATCACCCCATTCGCAAAATCGCATCTACGATGCTTTCCTGAATAACATGCTTACATGTTATTTGCTCATGGTGGTTACTTCGCCATATTAATATCACCAAATATTCTTATGAATGCAAGCATTCAACGAATATTAGGTAATATTATCTAGCTCTGAATAGTTACATTATCTCTGTACACGTCCGGAAGCGTCGCCGCCAGCCAGGGTCTCAACTTCTTTTCTGGATACCAGGTTGAAGTCGCCGGGGATGGTGTGCTTCAGAGCAGATGCAGCTACGCCATACTCAAGAGCATCCTTGAAGTTCTTGCCATCCAGCATACCGCAGATCACGCCGCCTGCGAAGGAGTCGCCGCCGCCTACACGGTCAACGATGGGATGGATGCTGTACTCTTTGGAGTGATAGAACTCCTTGGTATCTCTGGAGTAGATGCAAGCAGACCAACCGTTATCGGAAGCGGAATGGCTTACACGCAGAGAGGATACGCAGTACTCGAAGTTGAACTTGTCAACCATCTGCTCGAAGATAGACTTGTAACCAGCCAGCTCCAGCTCACCGCTGGTAACATCGGTATCGCCGGGCTTGAAGCCAAGTACCAGCTCAGCATCTTCTTCGTTACCGATACATACATCAACGTACTTCATCAGGTTGGTCATAACCTTCTGAGCCTTCTCGGAGCTCCACAGCTTCTTACGGAAGTTCAGGTCTACGGATACCTTTACGCCGTGCTTCTTAGCAGCGATCAGAGCCTTCTCGGTCAGCTCTGCTGCAGCGTCGGATACAGCGGGGGTAATACCGGTGAAGTGGAACCAGTCAGCGCCTTCGAAGATCTCATCGAAGTTGAAATCAGCCTCGGTTGCGGTAGAGATAGAGGAATGTGCTCTATCGTATACAACCTTGGAAGGTCTCATGGAAGAACCGCTCTCCAGGTAGTAGATACCCAGTCTCTCACCACATCTTGCGATGTGCTTGGTCTCTACGTTGTACTTTCTCAGAGCTGCTACTGCACACTCACCGATCTCGTTGTCAGGAACTGCGGTAACGAACTCAGCGTCATGACCGTAGTTAGCCAGAGATACTGCTACGTTAGCTTCACCGCCGCCGTAGTTTACATCGAACTCGTCTGCCTGGATAAATTTCTCATTGTTGGGGGTGGACAGTCTCAGCATGATCTCACCCATGGTAATTACTTTTGCCATTTTGGTATATTCCTTTCTCACTAAAAATTGTCTATTATCTCCGGTTGGATGGCTGCATATTCCATCACGGACCCGCTCTCGCTTCGGCCCTCCCGTAGCGGTACATAAGATGCTAAAATACAGCATCTAAGTACCGACGGTCGGTTAGAGTCCGTGTCGGAACACGCAACCGTCCAACCTGATTGTTCTAAATCCTATTCTTATTTCTGTACCAGATGAACTGCAAATCCGCCGATCTCTTCCTTCAGGTAGATAGCCTTCAGGTTGCCCTTGGCATCTCTCTTAGCGGACTCTTCGTTGAACTCAACACCCAGAACAGTGCTCAGGTAGTTGACAGCTCTCTCGATGTAGTTGGTCTTAACAGCGATGTGGCCGTTCTTGCCCAGGTAAGGAGTCTTCATAACTTCCAGAGCAGAGCCTGCGAATACGGAGCTGTTGCCAACCTTAGCGGGCATACCGAAGATGAATGCGAAACGGTTCGCAGCCTTAACAGCCTCTTCCTCGTTCTCTGCATTGACACCAACGTGAGCCAGTTCGAAGCCCAGCATGGTCTGTACTGCTTCTCTGGTCAGCTGCTCGATCTTGTCCCACTCACCGGCATTGATCAGGTCACCGGGAACCATCCAGGAACCACCGCAAGCGATGATCTTGGGGAAGTCAAGGTAAGATGTCAGGTTCTTAGCGTTTACACCGCCGGTAGGCATGAACTTCATATTTACATAAGGAGCTGCCATAGCCTTGATCTTAGCCAGACCGCCGGACTGCTCTGCGGGGAAGAACTTAACTACATCCAGACCAAGCTCGATAGCCTGCTCGATGTCGCTGGGGCTGGAAGTACCGGGAGTGATAGGGATATTCTTCTCTACACAATACTTAACGGTTCTGGGATTTAAGCCGGGGCTTACGATGAACTTAGCGCCTGCTGCTACTGCTGCGTCAACCTGCTCTGCGTTCAGAACGGTACCTGCACCAACACACATGCTGGGGAAGTTGTCGGTCATGATCTTGATAGCTTCTGCTGCAGCAGCAGTACGGAAAGTAACCTCTGCACAGGGAAGTCCACCTGCACAAAGTGCCTTTGCCAGAGGAAGTGCATCTGCTGCGTTGTCAATTTTTACAACCGGTACGATACCGATTTTGCTGATTTGCTCTAATACTGCGTTCATAAATAACACCTTTCTGTCTTATAGACTAATAGTTATGTGAAAAATCTTCGCAGGAGATCCTGCCGAAAATATTTCTGCAAAATTAAGCCAGTAATTTTATGCCAATACTTCCTTCACTGCCTCAGCGATCTTGTCGCACTTGCAGTTTGCGAAGAAATACTCTTTAAATTTGGCACCGGATAAAGCACCCTTTACCAGTTCACGATCCAGATTCTTCAGGATGGTCACCATATCGGTATGCGTTACTTCTTTTACCTGATCCAGGATCTTCTTGTTGCGCTGCTCGGGAACAACTCTCTCAGGGGGATATCCACCGCCGCCGGGAGCACAGAACAGCTTTTCAAAGGTATACTGTAAATTCAGTTCACCGCCCCAGCCGAAGTTCTCAGCAAAAGGAAGTGCTACACAGTTACCGTCGTTTACCTGCGAGAACAGGTAAGCATCCAGAGGGGACTCAATATGTCCGCATAAAACCTTAGGGAAGGAATTGCATGCAAGCATGGCACCTTCGCCGGTTCCGCATCCGGTGATCACGAAATCCGCTGCACCGGAGTTCAAAAGAACTGCTGCCAGAATACCATTCTGTACGTAGGTCAGGGAATTGGGATCCTCTGCGCCGCACATACCGTAGTTGAATACTTCATGACCCATGGGCTCTACTACTTTTTTAAGAGTAGCACAGATCATTTCATTCTTGGCAGCCTGACTGTTTTCATTGATCAAAGCTATCTTCATGAGATACTCCTTTTCTAATCTAAACGCCACAACAGTCAGCCGCCGAAATTCTTCTGCGACTGACCTGGTGTGGGTAATTTATTTTGTTTTCCTTTTGCACAGGCTCTATTCCGGCTGTTTGCCGATGTAAGCAAGGATACCGCCATCTACATAGAGGATGTGTCCATTGACTGCATTGGATGCCTCAGAAGCAAGGAATACAGCGGGACCGGTCAGCTCTTCGGGCTTTAACCATCTGTTAGCAGGGGTCTTAGCGCAGATGAACTGGTCGAAAGGATGTCTGCTGCCATCGGGCTGAGTCTCACGAAGAGGAGCCGTCTGAGGAGTCTCGATGTAACCGGGTCCAAGGCCGTTACACTGAATGTTGTACTGGCCGTACTCAGAGCAGATGTTCTTGGTCAGCATCTTTAAGCCGCCCTTAGCTGCTGCATATGCAGATACAGTCTCACGACCCAGCTCGGACATCATGGAACAGATGTTGATGATCTTACCATGACCCTTCTTGATCATTGCAGGGATAACTGCTTTCGATACGATGAAAGGTGCATTCAGGTCTACGTCGATCACCTGACGGAACTGATCTGCGGTCATCTCGGTCATAGGAATTCTCTTGATGATGCCTGCGTTGTTAACCAGGATATCGATGGTGCCTACTTCCTTCTCGATCTGAGCTACCATAGCATTAACTGCTTCTTCGTTGGTAACGTCACATACATAGCCGTGAGCCTTGATGCCGGCTTCTTCGTAAGCGGCGATGCCCTTATCGACCAGCTCCTGCTTGATGTCATTGAAGACGATGGTAGCGCCGTTTGCGGCCATTGCCTTTGCAATCGCCATGCCGATGCCGTAAGATGCGCCGGTGATGAGCGCGACCTTGCCGGTCAGGTCAAAGGATTTGGGAGTACACTGTGCCATAATTAAGTCCTCCAATCAGAATTTTGCTTTGCGGGGCGCTGCGCTGCCGGACGATACCTGTAGTCCAACTGCCGCCATGGGAAGCAGCGATTTGGACTGTCCGGCCCTGCGCCCTCTTGTATACTAGAGTAGCATTCTTTATTCCGACTGTCAAGGTGTTTTCTTGGCACAATTACTGCAAATTTTTTCTCATTTTGCTGCGTTTTCGTGAAATCGTCATAAAAACGGGCTTTGCAAAGGCCGGGATTGCTGCTTGTTGCACACAATAGCCCTTCAGCCCAGTTTTTTCTTCTGCTGGTGGGCCATGATGGGCATTAAGATCGCCATCGGCATGAACCGCTGGGCCGTCGTCGCCGCCCGCATGAGGGCCGACGGGACGATGATGGTCTTGCGGCGGAGCATCCCCCGCATGGCCTCCTCCACGCAGAGTTCCGGGCTGATGCCCCGCAGTGCGAACACCACATCGGCCCGCTCGTTGAACTCGGTGTCCACCGGGCCGGGGCAGAGGGCGCAGACATAGACCGGGCTGTGCTGCTGGCGCAGTTCTTCGGCCACGCCCCGGGTCAGGCTGACAACATACGCTTTGGTGGCGTAGTAGCCCGCCATATAGGGTCCGCCCGGCAGCAGCCCGGCGGAGGACGCCACGTTGAGCACGGTGCCGAAGCCCTGAGCCTCCATCTTTTTCACGGCGAACTTGAACAGCTGGTGCATGGCCAGCACATTGACCTTCGCCATGGAGAGCTCTTTCTCGCCGCTGGTCTCAAGAAAGCTGCCGCAGACGCCGAAGCCGGCGTTGTTGATGAAAAGATCGATGCGCTCGTCCGTCAGCGCCTCGCAGAGACGGGCGCACCCGCCCCCCCCCCCCCGTTCCCCGATGCCGAAGCAGCCATGAAAATGGTACGTGACAGTGCTGACGTATGGAATCTGAATCCGAATGATATTGGTATCATGGGATCTTCTGCCGGCGGACATCTTGCATCGACAATCGCGACTCATGCCAAACCGGAACTTCGTCCTGATTTCCAGATTCTTTTCTATCCGGTAATTACAATGGATAAGTCGTATACTCACATGGGTTCCCATAACAGCCTTTTGGGTAAGGATGCTTCTGCTGAGTTGGAAAAGGAGTATTCTAATGAGAAGCAAGTGACAAAAGAAACACCGCGTGCTTTTATCGTTTATAGTGATGATGATAAGGCTGTTCCGCCCGCTAATGGAGTGAATTATTATCTGGCTCTGAATAAGAATGGTGTTCCTGCTGTTCTGCATATTTACCCTTCCGGTGGTCATGGTTGGGGAATTCGTGAAGGTTTCCTTTATAAGGATGAGATGTTGAACGAACTGACTTCATGGTTACGTAGTTTCAAAGCTCCCCGTAAGGATGCCGTTCGTGTAGCTTGTATTGGCAATAGTATTACGTATGGAGCACGGATTAAGAATCGTGATCGTGATAGTTATCCTTCTGTTTTAAGTCGTATGCTGGGTGACGGTTATTGGGTAAAGAATTTCGGAGTAAGTGCCCGCACGTTGCTGAATAAGGGTGATCGTCCTTATATGAATGAAAAGGCTTATCAGGATGCATTAGCTTTCAATCCTAATGTTGTGGTTATCAAACTGGGAACAAATGACAGTAAATCGTTTAACTGGAAACATAAAGCCGACTTCACGAAAGATATGCAGACTATGATTGATGCTTTCAAGGCATTGCCTGCCCAACCGAAAATCTATCTCTGTTACCCTTCTAAGGCATACCAAGCTAATGAAAGTATCAACGATGATATTATTTCTAAAGAAATTATTCCGATGATTAAAAAAGTTGCCAAGAAAAACAAGTTGGATATAATTGATCTTCATACGGCAATGGATGG
>ERZ859967.673-NODE-673-length-18226-cov-1.958395_pt1 | contig 18226 bp, 16 predicted proteins | sample MGYA00510115_ERZ859967 | MGnify/ENA primary metagenome ERZ859967 (study PRJEB30046, sample SAMN00715171) | human gut metagenome | study: EMG produced TPA metagenomics assembly of the A metagenome-wide association study of gut microbiota in type 2...
AGATGTGGGGAAACACAGGAAGCTTATTCTTAAGAAATGAGGAGCTTAAGCCATTACAGTATGCATTACAGCAGATTACGGCAGGTGGTACGGCAAGAGCAGGAGCGGCTGCGGCTGTAACCTTCATAATAGCGGCAGTACCTATAATATTCTTCCTGATATGCCAGAGCAACGTACTTGAGACGATGACAACATCAGGAATGAAGGACTGACAGGAGGGTGGGCATGAAAAATAAATTTTTACATAGTCTTAGCAAGCTCACAGCCCTTCTCTCAGTGTTCGTGCTGGTGGGTATGAGCTTTACGGCAAGGGTAGCGGCAGCTGATGAGCCGTATGACACCTACAATTATGATGACAGGGAAAACCTGGTATATACGCCTTCAGCGTATGAACCGATACATTCCGTTGCAGGAAAGAACCTCACCTACAAGGGGGAGAGCATAGGAAGCTTCGTGACACCTCAGGACATCTGCTATTCGGATGATGGAAACCTTTATGTAGCGGATACAGGAAATAACAGAATTGTGGTGCTGGACAATGATATGACGGAGGTTGTAAATATCATTGACAGCTTCGACAACAACGGAGCGAAGGATGGCTTTAAATCACCTTACGGTGTATGCATATCGGAGAACGGACAGCTATATGTGGCTGATTCGCAGAACCACAGAATAGTGGTTATGGAGAAGGACGGAACGCTGGTAAGAATAGTGGATAATCCTCAGTCACAGTCACTTGAAGCAGGGTATGTATTCGTACCCCTCAAGGTTACGGTTGACTATGCAGACAGAATTTACTGTATTGCACAGAATATGTTTGAAGGAATCATGGTATTCGAGACTAACGGAGAGTTCTCAGGGTTCTTCGGAACAATCGATGTAAAGATTACGCTGTGGGAGAAGTTCTGGAAGCGAATAGCTACCAAGGAGGAGCGCTCCAAGCAGCAGCTCTATATTCCTACAGAGTTCACGGGAATAGACGTCGATGCGGACGGCTTCATATATGCGACCAACATTGATTCGGCGGGAGTCCAGGCGGTAAGAAGACTTAACCCTAGAGGTGAGGATGTAATCAAGAAGGGTGAGAACAAGAACGTAGGCGGTGACCTTGCAATAAATGGTCAGTCACAGTATGCGGGAGCCTCACAGATTACAGATGTTGTGTACCGGGATAAGGGAATATACACTGTCCTCGACAGAAAGAGAGGAAGGATATTCACTTATGACCATGAAGGAAATCTTCTCTACATATTCGGCGGACTCGGAACACAGCTTGGAACCTTCAACACACCTGTTGCGATAGAAGTATCCGGAGATAAGCTGGTTGTGCTTGATGCTTACAGAGCGGAGCTTACGGTATTCAATGCGACGGAGTACGGCTCACTCATAAATGAAGCGATTGCACTCAGATACGATGGTGATGAGACACTTGCGGTTGAGAAGTGGAGAGAGGTTTTAAGGCTTGATGAGAACAATGAGCTGGCTAATATCGGTATAGGAAAGGCATACCTCACAGCCGGGGACAACAGGAACGCCATGAAGTATCTGAAGCTTGGAATGGATTCGGACTACTATTCAATAGCATTCAGACGTTACCGTAATCAGGTGCTTGCTGACAACTTAAGTTACATTTTCACCGGAATTGCGGTTGTGATAATAGCGATTGTCGTGATAGTGAGAATAAGAAGCAGAAAGCATGGAAAGGGAGGCGAGAAGGCTTGAAAGAATTATTTTCCAAGGAAAAATGGAGTTATTTCGGATACACCCTGACGCATCCTATGGACGGCTTTTACTGGATACGTCACAAGGAATACGGAAGTGTTCCGATAGCGGTACTTATGGTTATTCTCTTTTCAATAAGCTTCTCACTCAACAGACTATGTGCAAGCTTCGTTGTGAATGAGACGGATCCGAGAAGCGTCAACAGCCTTACAGAGCTTGCAGGTGTACTTGCATTATTTCTGTTAGTGTGTGTAGGCAACTGGTCCATCACCTGTCTTATGGATGGTGAGGGGCGCTTTAAGGATATTATTATTGCGGTTGGTTATGGGATTACACCTGCGACGGTGGGCTATGTACTTGCCACACTGCTCAGCAGGGTTATAGCAGATAATGAGCAGGCATTCTATGGACTCTTAATCGGAATCGGAATCGCTTATGCGGTGATACTGGTGTTAATGGGTATTATGCAGGTTCACAATTACACGCTTGGAAAGACACTTATAACATTGTTCCTTACATTTGTTGCGGTGTTAATAATAATTTTCCTCGCATTGCTGCTTTTTAATCTGGTAAGTCAGGTAATTACATTCTTTAAGAGTATTTACCTTGAGCTGATATTCCGATGAAAGGAAGGTAGGGGCTGTGAAGGAAAAAAAGAAAAAAATAAAAAGAAAATTAGGGCTCTTACAGAAAATACTTCTCGGAGTATTGGGAGTGGTGTTACTTGCAGTGCTTATATGGTTTATATACTACATGGTTCACTACTATCTGTATGATGATTATAAGCAGTACTTAAGCGACTATGAGACAGAGAACGGAACAGAGTTTACGGCACTTAAGGATTCCTCAAAGGATGTCGAGGGGATGGAGCTGGCAGCGGAAAATGATATTTTAAAGCTCTATGCCTCAACAGACAGCGGCAATGTAGCTGTATATGACAAGAGAAGCGGTGTTATTACCTACAGCAATCCTGTGAATGCAGAGGATGACCCGATTGCGAATAATACCAACAAGAACTATTTAAAGTCACAGTTTGTAATTAACTATTACAATGCAGCCAAGGCGATGGGAACCTACGATTCCTACAGCATGGCGGTTGCAAGAGGACAGCTGCAGGCTCAGTCGATAGACAATGGCATAAGATTTATATACAATCTTGGAGATTTTTCGACTAATACTACAGGAATAGTTCCATTGTATATGTCACAGGATAAGCTTGATGCGATATGTGCACTCCTTGATGATACAGCAGTTACGAACATGAGACGTTATTATTCCACCGCGGATTCCGCAACAGGAATGCTTGTGTTAAACGGAGTTGCCCAGAAGAACATAAAGACAATAAAGAAAATCACAGGATACCTTGAGACGGCGGGCTTTACAGAGGCAGATTATGAGGAGCAGATGGAGCTTGCGGGAGTAGAGGTGGCACTTCCGTTATCATTTACAATAGCACTTGAGTACAGGCTTGCCGATGACGGTATTGAGGTCAGTGTTCCGGCTTCCATGATAGAGGAGAACGGAGGAGGAAGCCTTTACAGAATAAGGCTATTGGGATATTTCGGTGCGGCAGGAGCAGATGAGGAAGGTTATCTGGTGGTTCCTAATGGTTCAGGCTCTCTCATATATTTCAACAACGGAAAGAGCAGTGTTGAGAACTACTCACAGTACATATACGATATTGACCCACTCGCAGCAGATTACACACTGCTTGAGAATACTAAGAAGGTAAGACTTCCGATATGCGGAATATGCAAGGAGGATTCCAACATACTGATGTCGGTTGAGGACGGAGCAACAACAGCATTCTTCACTGCATCGGTTGCAGGAAGCAACACCAGCTACAATTATGTTAACACAACCTTCGTTGTAAGAGGCTATGATCTTCTTTCAATGTTCGGTTCAACAGGTAATGAGGCGGATCTTCCACTCCTCGAGAACAATATGTATGACATCAATTACAAGGTAAGATACACCTTCCTCGATGATGGGCATACAGGCTATTCGGGAATCGCCAACTATTATAGAGAAAGACTTATAAGGGAAGGCGTTCTCACGAACAGGACAGCAGCAGGCGATATTCCTTTCTACTACGATATAATCGGTGGGGTTAAGGAGACAGCAAGCTTCGTCGGAATACGTTACCTGAAGGTAATGGCGATGACAACCTATCAGGAGGCAGCGGATATAGCGCTTGACCTTAAGGATAAGGGAATCGCATATCAGGTAATGAACTTCCAGGGCTGGAGTAACGGTGGCTACTACGCAGATGTCTATGACAAGATAACCGGTCTTTCAAAGCTTGGAGGAAAGAAAAAGCTTGAGGCACTCAATGATACGATGGAGAGTATCGGAGGCAGGCTCTATGTGGATGTTCCCTTCCAGGATGTGACATATATCAGCAAGCGCTACAACAGGTCATTTGAAACCTCGCGCTACTATGGAGCAGGATATGTCGCAAGATTCGGAGCACACAACCCGGCGAACTTAAGAATTACATCTTCTCTCGGATATGATGAGAATATATATGACCTTATATCTCCTAAGTATTTACAGAGATATGTGGATGCCTTTATTAAGAAGTTCAACAGGCTTGATGTAGGCGGCATAGGACTCAGGGATTTAGGTGATGAGGTTCATTCCGATAAGAAGAGAACGGAGTTCATCAACAGGGAGGAAGCTCTTGACATAGTAAAGGCACAGTTTGATAAGCTTGAAGCTACAGGAAAGAACATTCTCATAAACGGAGGAAATGATTACAGCTTCGCCTATGCAACGGATATCATTGATGCACCGATAAGCGACAATGAGTTCAGAATAATAGATGAGGAGATTCCTCTCTATGAGATGATTATTCACGGCTACATTGATTATGCGGGAAGCCAGCTCAACTACCATGACTCAGCGGACACCACAGAGATTACCCTCAGAATGATTGAGTACGGTGCGTCTCCAAGATATGTGTTCACCAATGAGAGTGCAAGTGAGATGAAGTACACTGCACTTAATAAGTTCTACGCAACCAAGTATGACAACTGGTGCGACGAGGCGGTGAGCGTATACAACGAGGTCAACGGCATATTAAAGTATGTGAGCGGTGAGACTGTAGTAAAGCATGAGATAAGGGACAGCGGCGTGAGAGCTGTGACATATTCAAACGGTGTTGTTATATATGTAAATTATACAGATTACGATGCTGTGGAGGACGGAATAACGATTCCTGCACACGGATATCAGAGAGGAGGAAAATAATGAATAATAATTGTAATGATAATTATGATAGAATAAAAAAGCTGTTTATAAAACAAGAAATGACGAGGGGCTTTATGTTTATCCTCCCATGGCTGATAGGTTTCATCATATTCTATGCGCGAAGCATGATTATGACAGCGCAGTTTTCACTGTCGACGATGACAACCTCCACAAGCGGTGGATATACCCTTGAATGGGCAGGACTCAGCAATTATATCTACGCATTCAGGGCACATGGTACATTCAAGCAGGTACTCACAACATCAATACTCAATATGCTGGTTGATGTACCTCTTATAACCTTCTTCAGCTTGTTCATGGCGATTCTGTTAAACCGCAGATTCAAGGGAAGGACAATCGTAAGAGCAATCTTCTTCCTACCGATTATAATGAACGCAGGAGCAATCACCTCGGCTATGGAGCTTGCAAGGACAATGATGTCCGGTGGTATCTCATCCGGAGCAAGTGAGATATCGGATGCGGCAGCCTCGGGAGTCGATGTTGCATACTTTATCGAACTGTTCAAGAATCTTGCAATGCCTGATAAGCTTCTCGATTATATAGTGGCAGCGGTTGCAAGAATCAATGATATCATATCTGCCTCAGGTGTGCAGATAATCATATTTATAGCAGCGCTCCAGTCCATACCGGGTTCTATGTACGAGGTTGCCAAGATTGAAGGTGCAACGGCTTACGAAACCTTCTGGAAGGTAACATTCCCGATGGTTATGCCACATATAATTACGAATGTGGTGTACACGGTTGTAGATAATTTCGCACAGAGCGATGTTGTGCAGCTTGCCTATGACACATGCTTTAATGAAATCAATTATGGACTCAGTTCTACTATGAGCTTTGTATCAACAGTTATCGTATGTGTGATTCTTGTTCTGGTATGTGGATTCATACAGAAGAGAACCTTCTACTATAATTAAAGAAAGGAGAGACCGATATGCAGAAAATCAAAATGGATGCACAGACAAGAAACAGTATAAGCGCGATGCAGAGAAATGTGAAGAAGGGTATTCTTGGACTGGCACAGTTTGTGGTTATCGTGGGTATCTGCTATGTAATAATAGCTCCGATACTCGGAATACTGGTAAGCTCCTTCATGTCGGATGGGGATGCATACAACCCGATGGTATATATGATACCGACATCACCGACGCTGCAGAAGTATAAGACGGTAATGGAACGTCTTGACTATTTTCCTACTATGGGAAGGGATTTACTCTACACCTTGAGTCTTATGATAATTCAGGTTCTTATATGCTCAATGGTAGGATACGGATTCGCAAGATTCAACTTTCCGTTCAAGAAGCTTCTGTTCGCGTGTGTGGTTGTTATGATTGTCATTCCGACCAACACAATCATGCTTCCATTGTACATGACCTTCAGAAATTTCAATCCATTCGGTCTTGCTACTGCCATAAACGGCAAGAGCATTAACCTTCTGGGAACACCGGTGCCAATGTATATAATGACATTCCTAGGGTGTGGACTTCGTTCAGGTCTGTACATATATATCTTTAATCAGTTTTTCAGAGGACTGCCAAAGGAAATTGAGGAGGCGGCCTTCGTAGATGGCGCAGGAGTGTGGTATACTTATTTCAGAATCATGCTTATGAACGCCATGCCGTCTGTCATCACCGTAGCTGTATTCTCTATGGTATGGCAGTACAACGACACATTTTATGCGAAGTTATTTCTGATCAGCGAGAATATCGTAATCAGTAAAAAGATTTCTTCCCTGACGGCGGTTATAGCCAACGAGGATAAAATCTTAGATACAACAATCCAGCAGTTGTACCTTGACGCAGGTATCATTCTTATCATGGTGCCGATTGTACTGATTTATATTTTCCTGTGGAGATATTTAAGAGAGGGTAAAAAAAGAGGCGGTATGGGGGAATACCCGCTCGCCACAAAAAAGGAGGAGAAGGCGTGAGACGTAACAAATTATTAGCCTGCCTTATGGCAGGAACAATGGCAGTATCAATTACTGCGTGCAGTGGCAATGCCAACAGTGATGCCACAACAACCCCTACAACAACAGAGGCTGTAACAACACAGGCTGTAACAACACAGGGTGAGTCACAGGAGACTACAACACAGACTCCACAGGAGCAGAAATCAGAGGCAAGTGTTGATTTCGAGGATGGTCAGATGGGATTCGTGCAGGCATACAATGCACCTGCCAATGCCGCTGATGTAGAGCTGAGTATTACTGATTTTGACGGAAGCAAGGCACTTGCAGTCAAGAACCTTACAGGAAAGGTTCCATTTGTAGGAATTGATGTAAGCAGCCTGTGTGGTGCATCAGTAGCTGATGTCGCTGCAGTTTCAATGAAGCTTGGTGTTTCCTATGAGGACGGAAGCTTCAGTGCATGTGCCGGAAAGATAACAACCTGGACAGGTACAGACCTCGTTCAGACAGGTTATGACTGGGCAGTGTACATGGAGAGCAAGAACCCTAAGGTTGCAACAGTCGATGTATCGGGCGTTCCTTTTACAGCGGATGCCAACAACATCATTGTTCTCTCACTTGAGACAGATAATGGCTTGGATGCCGGACATGGAAATGCAACTCTTTATGTTGATGATATCACCTTCTACGATAAGTCCGGTAATGTACTCACTGCTGATAAGACGGTTGCATTCGCGGAGCCTGCAGGATATTCAAGCAGCGGAAGGGATTCATCCAACCTCTTTGCAGTAAAGGGCGCTGTTAATTTTGAAGGATTTGCGACAAGCGCAGATGCATGGGCACAGGATGGATTTGATATGCCGCAGGAGGTAATCGATGCACTTGTGCCGGGCTCAGTTGTCGAGATTGAGTACAAGTCAGAGACAGGAAATATGTGGCTTGTAATGCCTGATGCAGAAAAAGGCTGGATGAGAGTAGGTCAGGCAGGAACAGAGGATCCGGCATATATCAATAATTCAGGAAATATTGCACAGATTACCTATGAACAGCTTGCAGCGCTTTGCGGAGATGATGTAAGCACATGGGGAGCAAGAATGCAGTGTGAGTCAGACAGCGCATGGGAAGTATATGGTGTATGGGTAAGTGCACCGGTTACATCTGCAGAATAAATTTGGAGGATTCAATATTATGAGAAAATCATTAAAGAAGGTTCTTGCGACAGGACTTGCCGCAACAATGGCATTATCCATGACAGCCTGCTCATCAGGCAGCACTGCTACTACAGCAGCTGAGACAAAGGCTTCTGAGGCAGAGACAACAATGGCGGTTCTACTAACGATACAACAACTCAGGGAAACAATGATTCAACAACACAGACATCACAGCAGCAGTCCCAGGAGACAACAACTCAGGGCAGCAGCACAACTCCAAGCGGCACACCAAGACATCTCACAATCGGAAGCTGGTGGGTTCAGTACTATGACAGTACACATACATCTGTTGAGGATGACCCAAGCTATGCCGGTGACCTCGCAGCGGAGCTTAAGTTCGCCAATGTAAAGAAGATTGAGGATAAGTACAATGTAACCTTCGCATGGGAGAACCTCACTTATGCAGGTACAAAGGAGTCCATCAATACATCTGTTCTTGCAGGTTCACCGGACTGTGATATCTACCTTGTAGATCTTGGTATGGCTATACCGGCAGCCATGAATGGTCTTGCAACTGATTTAAAGACAGTCCTTCCTGCCGATGATGACCTCTTTACCACACAGAATAATATCAAGTATCTTGATCTTGGTGATGGCAAGGCCTGTATCTTAAAGAGAGTCGAGGCACAGAGCACGGTTGAGGCTACATATCCGCTTGCCTTCAACAAGCAGCTTCTTGAGGACAACAACCTTGAGGATCCAAGAGAGCTTTACAAGAGAGGCGAGTGGACATGGGATAAGTTCATTGAGTACTGTCAGGTTCTCACACAGGACACCAATGGTGACGGTACTGTTGACCAGTACGGCTTCGGCGGTTTCGGCTTCGAGACATTCGAGCAGCTTATGATGAGCAACGGCGGTTCAATCGCAGCAGGAACAACAGAGACACTTTCAAGTGCACCTGTAGGAGAGGCTCTTCAGATGCTTCAGGATATGTATATCACATACAATGTATGCTATCCTTATGACAACGATTCGGACACAATGAGATTTATTTATCGTAATGGTAATATCGGCTTCTGGCCTGGTGCAGCATGGATTGCAGCCTCCAACGCAGACTATGACTACAACGGCGCACAGGGTGTTACACTTGAGTTCGATACATGCTATGTTCAGTGGCCTGTAGGCCCTTCGGGAAATCAGGAGACTAACAAGGGTAAGATTACATCTGGTGAGTTCTATATCATTCCTGCAGGTGTAGAGAATCCGGAGCTTGTATATGACGTACTCTATGATATGTGGAACTGGTATGACGGAGATACATCAATCCGTGATGATGAGGAGACACTCTACTGGTGGTATGCGGTAACAGATAAGGACCCTGAGATTCAGGATCAGAACTTCGATGTAATGTTCGACTGCGGAAGCAGGGAGCAGTTCGACCTATGGAACTCAATGGGCATAGAGTATGATCTTGAGAGCCTTATAAATGGTACTGTGACAGCAGCACAGTTCCAGGAGACATACAAGCAGCAGATTCAGGATGCGCTTGATGCATATTTCAACTAAGTTAATCAAAATTTAATTGTTTTATTGCCACGTCTCTATTAAAATACTTGATGGGAGGACTGTAAAAGGTTCTCCCATCAGGAAATAGAACAAGGACGGTGTAGAGGGTATGGCATCATTTTTCAGTATTGATTCTGCGTATGGCAGATTTATGAACAAGGTAGGAGATATTATTCTTCTCAGTGTATTGTGGCTGGTATGTTCACTGCCGGTTGTGACAATGGGAACAGCTACATGTGCGGCATATTATACGGCGGCTAAGGTATTAAGACATCACAGCGGATATGTGTCAAAGGAATTTTTTCGGTCCTTTAAGCAGAATTTCCGCTCATCGATAGTTTTCAATGTATTCTATCTGATATTTCTGGTGTTGCTGGTATTCAATTATATATTTTTTTCCGGCAGTGCTTCGGAAATATCATTTTACCTTAGGTGCGTGTATATAGTGTTTGGCTTCATGCTGCTTGGGATTATGCTGTACACCTACATATTGCTGTCAAGATTCGAGCTTGGATGTGGCAGGCTTTTTCACATGGCATTCATTATCAGCTTCAGGCATCTGCATATAACGGCAGCACTTGTGCTTATGTGCGTTGTTGCAGCGGTACTCATATATCTTATGCCATGGGCTGTATTGATACTACCGGGGCTTGTATTCTATGGAATGACATTTCTTGCGGAACGTGTGATGAAGAGATATATGCGTCATCCTGAGAGTGAGAGTACAGAAAGTGATATGTGGTATTATAAGTAATGGGAATGGTGATTTATGGCGAAAAATGTGACGATGAGAGATATTGCAAAAAAAGTCGGTGTAAGTACTGTGACAGTCTCAAAGGCACTCACGGATAAGGATGGTGTAGGGGCTGAGCTTCGCGCGATGATAAAAGCGACAGCCGATGAGATGGGATACACATACACCGGAATCGGTGACGGCTTCCGTCGTGGGCGCAGCTATAATATCGGAGTTATTGTAGAAGAACACTATGTGGACAATTCCACCACGGTATTTCCGTTTTATATGAAGATGTACAACAGCATAAATAAACAGATGGCGCAGTTTCATTATTCGGTAATTATGGAGGCTATAACATCAGCAATGCTCACAGACCATATAATGCCCGACATTGTGGCAGAGAAAAAGGTTGACGGGGTCATCGTGTTAGGACAGATTAAGTCGGATTATCTCAATATCTTGAGGGAAAACGGACTGCCGATGGTATATCTTGACTTTTATGACAGAACCATGGAAGTGCCAAGCGTGATAAATGACAATGTCTACGGCACGTACATGCTTACCAATTATATAGTAGGCATGGGACATAAGAAGATTGCTTATGTGGGCAGCATTGACGCAACGGCAAGTATTCTTGACAGATACCTTGGTTACTATCGTTCGCTTATAACACACCAGCTGACCATGCCTGATGGTTATATCATACCCGACCGCAATGAGGAGGGGTATTTTATAGACCTACAGCTTCCAAAGGATATGCCGACAGCATTTGTGTGCAACTGTGATGGTACAGCCAATCTGCTTATGAGACTTCTTATCAGCAAGGGATATCGCGTGCCACAGGATATATCGGTGGTTGGATTTGACAATTACTCAGCTGAATTTGATTACAATCTTCCGAAGCTGACCACTATTGAAGTGAATATTGAAGAAATGACAAAAAATGCAGTTGAGATGATAATAAGACTTTTGAAGGGTGAAGAAAATTTAGGAGGGCGTAAGGTCATAAGTGGTAAGCTGATTATACGCGATTCTGTTGCGCCATGTCCTGAAACATCCCGCTAAAACAAAATAAAAAATATGAGGCAGTATGTGCAGTGCGTTACGCACAGCTATATTATGCCGGGAGGTATATATGTCAGAACTTAAAATGATTGCACCTGCGGTGCCTAATGTGCCATGGCAGGATAAGCCGGAGGGTCATAAGGGCGCACCGGTGTGGAGATATTCGGAGAATCCTATTATTGACCGCAACCCGCTTGAGAATGTTGCGAGAATATTTAACAGTGCGGTAATGCCTTATGAAGGAAAGTTTATCGGTGTTTTCAGAGGAGAGCAGACAAACGGTATTCCATATATCTATCTTGGAAGAAGCGATGACGGTATCCACTGGAATTTTGACAAGGATAAGATTCCTTTTAAGGATGAGGATGGCAATGATTTCATGCCTATATATGCGTATGACCCAAGACTTGTAAAGGTTGAAGACACATACTACATTATCTGGTGTCAGGATTTCTATGGCGCAGCCATAGGAATGGCTAAGACCAAGGATTTTAAGACCTTTACAAGACTTGAGAACCCATTCCTTCCATTCAACAGAAATGCAGTGCTCTTCCCAAGAAAGATTAATGGTAAATTCGTTCTTCTTTCACGTCCATCGGATTCGGGACATACTCCGTTCGGAGATATTTTCGTGAGTGAGAGCCCTGATCTTGTATACTGGGGCAGGCACAGACATGTGATGAGCCGTGGAAATGAGTGGTGGGAGTCACTTAAGATTGGCGGAGGTGCAGCTCCTATTGAGACAACGGAAGGCTGGCTTCTGTTCTACCATGGCGTAAGCGGAACATGCAACGGATATGTATATTCAATCGGTGGAGCAATCCTCGATATAGATAACCCGTCAAAGGTTCTTTATCGTTGTGAGAACTTCCTCCTTACACCGGAGCAGTGGTATGAGGAGAGAGGCTTTGTTCCTAATGTTACATTCCCATGTGCCACGATACATGATTCCGAATCAGGAAAAATTGCAATCTACTATGGCTGTGCGGACAGCTATGTCGGACTTGCATTCACAACTCTTGATGAGATTGTTGGCTATATCAAGGAGCACAGTGTGGTAAACACTACAGATACTGAAATCGGAAAGAGATAGCAGCTCTGTTTCACAATTATTGTGGAGGTGGAATATGCAGGATATAATAAGGAATATTAGAGCAGGGATAAGCATAGGAAATACACTCGATGCGTTTGAAAAGGATATAAAGATATCTGATGCGCCGGAAAAGACCGAGACCTCATGGGGAAATCCGGTGATTACGCAGGAGCTTGTGGATGCGTATATTGCTGCAGGGCTTAACATTATCAGGATACCGGTTACATGGACGGGACATTTTGGTGGCGCACCGGATTACACTATAGACGGCGCATGGCTTCGTCGCGTGAGAGAGGTAGTTGACTATGCGTACGGCAGGGGTGTCTATGTGATACTCAATCTTCATCATGAGGGCTGGAATTATCCATATTACGAAAATGAGGAGAGAGCCTGCATTATAATGACTGCTCTCTGGAGCCAGCTCGCAGCAGAATTTGCCGGGTATGATGAACACCTGATTTTTGAGGGTCAGAATGAGCCGAGAAAGATAGGTACACCACTTGAGTGGAACGGCGGTGACGAGGAAGGCTGGGAGGTAGTAAATTCCACCAATGCAGCTTTTGTTAAGGCCGTACGTCAGGGGACGGAATATAATAAATCAAGATATCTTATGATACCGGGCTATGCAGCTAACTGCACGATGGGTATAAGGCATATTGATATTCCGGATGACGACAGAATTATCATCTCGGTACATGCCTATGAGCCTTATGACTTTGCACTCAATACAGAGGGGCGGTCACAGTGGCAGCATGATACACAGATGATAGACAGCCTTATGACGGAGCTTAGGGAGCGTTTCACCGGAAAGGGAATCCCTGTTATAATCGGTGAGTTCGGTGCCATGAATAAGGACAATGAAGCTGACCGTGCTGAGTGGGTTGAGTATTATATCAAGGCTGCGGCAAAAGCCGGAATTCGCTGTATATGGTGGGATAACGGACTCTTCGAGGGAGAAGGGGAGCGTTTCGGATTATTTGACAGACATACATATAAGTGTGGTTATCCAAAGGTACTTGAGGGTATACAAAAAGGAATTGAATAGAAGTCTGAATGGAAGTATTTAGATACTGATAACAGGACCGCGTGCAATGATATCTACGGATAATATTGTGCGCGGTTTTGCCTTGTGCTGTGCTTTCGTTTCTGCAGGCTTGCTATTATGCTTGCTGTTGCCTTTAAAATTGTGTTATGGTATAATGTGCGTAATAAAAATGAGAGTGTTTTTGGCTGTGTGGGGTATTGAGGCAGCTTTTGGAGGATATATTACATGAATAAGAAGGTTCAGTATAAGGGTCAGTTCAGAGTCTATATTATGTGGCCGTTATATGCGGCAATATTACTTTTGATATTGGATATAGTTTTATTTACGCAGAATATAACGTGCGGCATAGTCGGAGTGGCATTTACATTGGTGTATGGTGTGTGCGCACTTATTTTTCTTCTGAGAAAACAGCCGCTTCTGACAAAGGCGATGGTAGAGTTTGCGGCAGATTACGCACAGGTGCAGAAGACCTTGCTTGAGGATTTTAAGGTTCCGTATGGTCTTATAGATGAGTCGGGGAAGGTAATATGGCTAAATCATGAATTTAAGAAGGTTCTTCAAAAAGCCAATGTATACCGGAAGAATATAACAACAATATTTCAGGGAATAGACAGCCGGATTTTTGATACGGATGAAAATGAATTTTCGGCAGATATAATTTATGACGAACGCAATTACAGGGTAGATTTTAAGAAGCTCGCCATAGACTCGCTTATGGAGGATAATTCCCTTTTAAATGTAAAAAATGTGCCTGCATTGATGGCGGTTTATCTTTTTGATGAGACGGATATAAAGAAGTATATCCAGCAGCTTCATGATGAGAGAATTGTTGTAGGGCTTATCTATATAGATAATTATGATGAAGCGCTCGAGAGCATAGACGAACTCAGGCGTTCGCTTCTTGCCGGACTGGTTGAGAGAAAGATAAGCAAGTATATTACCAATGGCAATGGTATTGTCAAGAAGCTTGAGAAGGATAAGTATCTTTTGGTATTCAATTATAAGTACCTTGAAGAGCTTAGGGCGGATAAGTTTTCTATTCTTGAGGAAGTCAGGACAACAGATATCGGAAATTCGATGGCGGTTACGCTGAGCATAGGTGTTGCAGCAGGGTACGATAATTTTAACAAGAATTATGAGATGGCGCGCGCTGCGATTGACCTTGCACTTGGGCGTGGAGGTGACCAGACCGTGGTCAAGGAGGGCGACCAGACCACCTTCTTCGGAGGAAAGAGCACCACTGTCGAGAAAAATACAAGAGTCAAGGCGAGAGTCAAGGCACATGCACTCAGAGAGCTTATCGAGGTTGCAGACAATGTCATCATAATGGGACATAAGATAAGCGATGCGGATGCGTTAGGAGCAGCGATAGGAATATACAGGGCATCGAAGGCTCTGAATAAGCATGCCAATATTGTACTCAACGATGTTACAAGGTCACTTAGACCGACTGTTGAGACCTTTACCGGGGTTCCGGAGTATGAAGAGGACTTGTTTATAAGAAACAGTGAGGCTATGCAGTACGTATCAGATAATACATTGCTTGTGGTTGTGGATGTAAATCGTCCGGGATACACGGAATGTCCGGAGCTGGTTGAAAGGTGCAGGACGATAGTTGTGCTTGACCACCACAGACAGAGCGGAGATACCATCAATCATGCAGTGCTCTCGTATATAGAGCCGTATGCCTCATCCACATGTGAAATGGTAGCCGAGATACTTCAGTATATCGGAGATAATGTAAAGCTTAAGTCTGCCGAAGCTAATGCCATATATGCAGGTATTATTGTTGACACTAATAATTTCACCAACAAGGCAGGAGTGAGAACCTTTGAGGCAGCGGCATTTATAAGAAGAAGCGGTGCAGATATAATAAAGGTGCGTAAGCTTTTAAGAGACGATATGAATGAGTATAAGGCGCGTGCCGAGGCGGTGCGCCATGCAGAGGTCTATAGGGATTCATTTGCACTTGCAGTATGCCCTAGTGCTAATCTTGAGAGCCCTACAATCGTTGGAGCGCAGGCGGCGAATGAGCTTCTTAATATCAACGGCGTTAAGGCGTCGATAGTATTTACTTATTTTAATAACGAGGTATATCTGAGTGCCAGATCGATTGACGAGGTCAATGTACAGCTCATCATGGAAAAGCTAGGCGGAGGCGGTCACATGACTATTGCCGGCGCGCAGCTTAAGGATGTGACTGTTGATGAAGCTATTGAGCTTGTCAAAAAGACGTTAGATGGCATGATAGAGGAAGGAGAAATATAATGGAAGTTATTTTATTACAGGATGTAAAGGCACTTGGAAAGAAAGGTCAGAAGGTTAATGTGAGCGAAGGCTATGCCCGCAACTTTATTCTTCCGAAGAAGCTTGGTATAGAGGTCAATGCTAAGAATATGAACGATTTAAAGCTTCAGAAGGCACATGAGGATAAGCTTGCGGCAGAGGCGCTTGCCAATGCGAAGGAGCTTGCTAAGGAGCTTGAGGATAAGACGGTTGTTGTAAAGCTCAAGTCCGGCAAGGACGGAAGAGTGTTCGGCTCTGTATCTACGAAGGAAATAGCAGAAGAATTGAAGGCTCAGCACAATATTGATATAGACAAGAAAAAGATGGTATTGAATGACGCTATCAAGGCTCTTGGAAATTATGAGGTGGTATGTAAGCTTCATAAGGATGTGACAGCCAAGCTTGTTGTCAAAGTAACGGAAGGATAATACAGGTAGATAACAGATGGATGATACGTTAATAAGGCGTGTTATGCCTAATAGCGCTGAGACCGAGAAGGCAGTTATCGGCTGTATCCTGATGGATAAGGACAAGATGACGGATGTCGCAGATATTCTTGTGCCGGATGACTTTTATCATAGCGAATACCGCGCAATATACCAGGCGATGGTGCAGATTAACGCGGAGGGCAGACCGGTCGACTTAGTCACGGTTATTGAACGTCTCAGGACAATGAACGTGCCTCCGGAGATATGCAGTCTTGAATTTATGAAGGAGGTAGCCGATTCAGAGGCTACGGCTGCTAATGCGAAGCATTATGCCAAAATAATAAAAGAAAAATCCCTGCTCAGAAGGGTTATAAAGGTTAATGAGACAATAACAGAGGAGTGCTATGCAGGACGAGAGAGCTCAGACGCCATCCTTGAGGAGACGGAAAAGCAGCTTTTCAAGCTTCTTCAGTCGAGAGGTGCGGAGGATATCACACCGATTAAGGATGTTGTCATGGATGCGATAAACCGTATCGAGGCGGCTTCTAAGCAGAGCGGAAGCGTAACAGGTATTCCGACGGGATTTACAGATCTTGATTACCGTACCGCAGGTCTACAGCCTTCGGATATGATTCTTGTTGCGGCACGTCCGTCAATGGGAAAGACGGCATTTGCACTTAACCTTGCGGCTTATGCGGCATGTAAGAAGCACATAACCACTGTAATATTCAGTCTGGAAATGTCCAAGGTCCAGCTTGTGAACCGTTTCCTTTCAATGGAGTCGGGTGTGAGCGCCCAGAATCTCAGAACAGGAAACCTGACTGAGGGTGAATGGGAGAATCTTGTCGAAGGTGCTTCGATTATAGGTAATTCGGGACTCGTAATAGATGATACTCCGGGTATATCAATATCAGATCTGCGCTCTAAATGTCGTAAGATTAAGCTTGAGCACGATGATCTTGGACTTATTATTATTGACTATATCCAGCTTATGACCAGCAGCAGCAAGTCGGAGTCAAGACAACAGGAGGTATCGGAGATATCGCGTTCCTTAAAGGCTCTGGCAAGAGAGCTGAATGTACCCGTTATAGCACTTTCACAGCTGAGCCGTGCTGTTGAACAGAGACCTGATCACAGACCTATGCTGTCTGACCTTCGAGAGTCAGGAGCCATAGAGCAGGATGCCGACGTAGTAATGTTCTTATACAGGGATGAATATTATAAGAAGGATACGGATAAGCCGGGCGTAGCTGAGGTAATCATCGCTAAGCAGAGAAACGGTCCTGTCGGAACAGTTGAGCTTGCATGGATTGGCGATAAGCAGCGTTTTGCAAATCTTGAGAGAAGTTAGCGAAATTTGTCGATTGAAATACACGAAAAAAGTATATACAGTATGGTACTATATAGACCGGATAGAGGAAAGCTTTATCCGGTCTTACTTTTTGCAGGGGAGTTGTTTCATAGATGGAAGAAAAAAGGTACATAATATCTGAAGTTGCAGAGCGCACCGGAATCGAGACACATGTGCTCAGATACTGGGAGGATGAGCTTGATCTGGATATTCCGAGGAATAAAATGGGGCATAGATATTACACGGAAGAACAGGTTGAACTGTTTAAGCAGATTAAGGAGCTTAAGGACAGCGGTTTTCAGCTTAAGGCGGTGAAGGCTGTGCTTGACGGGCAAATGCAGGGAGCGGCGGTCATGCAGTATGTGGGAAAAATGTACAGGCTGCCTGTAATGGCACTGCAGGCGATAATGTAAGGTGTGTCTGTAATGGGATTGCGGATAATAGTGTGCAGGCTGCCTGTAATGGAGCCGTGGATAATAATGTACCTGCGGCGCAGGGGGAGGCGCATATGGAGAGTGCAGGTACATCGGAGGTCGCGGCTCTGACTCAGGAGGAGCTTGCCATGAAGCGTTCTGAGGATAAGCTTGCGCAGTTCGAGCAG
>ERZ859967.683-NODE-683-length-17995-cov-19.135507_pt1 | contig 17995 bp, 19 predicted proteins | sample MGYA00510115_ERZ859967 | MGnify/ENA primary metagenome ERZ859967 (study PRJEB30046, sample SAMN00715171) | human gut metagenome | study: EMG produced TPA metagenomics assembly of the A metagenome-wide association study of gut microbiota in type 2...
GCCGCCTCCCCCCAGCCCCCCCCCCGCCGCACCGTTACGGAGGACAGATACAATGATGGCAAAGCTTGAACGCTCCCCGCAGCAAGCCCGCATGGAGGCCGTGAGCCGCGATGCACTGGTGCAGGCGGCGCTGCAGGAGATCACCCAAAATTATCGTGAGGCCAGCCTTTCCAATGTGGCAAGGGCTTATGGTGTTTCGCTGGCGTATGTCAGCGAGTGCGTGCGCGCTCAGACCGGGCGCACCTACAAGGAGCTGCTGCAAAAGCACCGCATGGAGACCGCCGCGCGGCTGCTGCGCCGCAGCGATCTGAACATTCAGCAGATCATTGCGCAGGTGGGCTACGAGAACACCAGCTACTTCTACCGCCTGTTCCACGAGCGCTACGGCCTGAGCCCCCGGGAGTACCGGCTGGTGCGCACCGGCACTGCTCCTCGCCGCCCCACCGCATGAGCCACCCCTTATTTTGCTGCCCCCGAACCCCCACCGCCCCCCCCCCGCCGCCCGCCAGACCGTACCCCCACCGGTTGTCGCGGACCACTTTGAAATCATATTCTCCCCGCCAAGGACCTTTGGACTGCTCCGGAGATACCGTCGAACCTTGTTCGTTGATGAATGTCGAGGAGATGTTGTAGGAGAAAAAGACCGCCGCATCGAGATAGACGCGCATCCGGTTTTTGAACAGGTAGATGTGCGGCTGCCAGACGATCGGCAGCATCAGCGACTTGACGCGGCGCGTGTACCATTGGTATTTGGCCGGGTCCTCTTCGGTCGGATTCTGAAGAAACGAGAATCCCCGTTGCAGATATTCGAAATCGATGCCGAAACCGCCTACGAAACGCTGGGGTCCGTAATAGCGCCACGTTACGCCCGCCGTGTAGCATCCCCAGACCGCCCGGGTTTCCTGGTCGGGATAAAACCGGGCATTGCCGTAGCCGTAACCGCCCGTTACGCCCAGCGTATGCTGTGCCGCCGCTGTGCCGCCGCACAGCACCGCTCCGAGGAACAGGCATATCATTCCTAAACGCCTCATCATCTCAATCCGTTCATCATCGTGTTCATACCGCTGTTGAATCCTCCGCCCATGGTGCTCGTCGTGTTCGAGGTATTGCTGTTGGTGTTCCGCCTGGGATTCTTGGCCCGCTCTTCCAGCACCTTTTGCAAGCGCAGGGCTTCGCGTTTTTCGAGCAGCTCGGCGAGGGATTGCATCGTTACCGGCGCGAATACCTTGTTCATATCGATAGTAAGCTCCACTTCCCAGTTCTCCTTCGCCGCGAAGGTATCGATGTTTTTATCGTCCATATAGTATTCGGCCCGCTCGGGCTGCCGCCGTTCCACCAGATTGCCCGTGTCCCAGCGACCGTTATCGTTCATGTCCTCGATGATGCGGAACTTCACGTTGCCGGCCGGTACGTAATTGAAACGGCATACTCCGCTGTGCACGCCGGTTTTTTCCTGAAGGAGTTTTCCCGATTCGTTCAGCAACTGCACGATGTAGCTCGCCTCGTCGCTTTTACCGACCACATTGACGATGAACGTAGCGAATTTCTCGGGATCGACACCCGTGTAATTGACTGCGATCGAATCGTTTTGCTGCTCCGCCACATCTGCCAACGCTCCTTTGGGGATGGTCAGGGCATAATTGTTTTTCAATTGCCAGGGAACATCCAGCCACCAGCGCCGCATGTTGGCCGTATCCTGCTGCCATCGGATCCGGATCGGACGCGGTTCCTCCTTCTCCATCTGTTCTGTCAGCACGACGGCAGCCGAGTCGAACCGGACCAGCGGGTAGTCGAATTCGACGTACAGCTTGGTTTCGGGGGTAACGGAACCGGTCGTGGAAAACTTGTAGGTAAACGTACTCGGCTTCTCCGGTTCGACCCACTCTTCGCCGGCAGCCAGTGTCTTCTCTTTCTCCTTTTCGAGCTGCTCGCGCTCTTTAGCCTCCTCTTTCGATTCGATATACCGCCAGGCCAGTTTCAACTTCTCGGTCGAGGGAAGCAGCCGGTCGAGGGAGTCGTGCTTCATGTAGGTAATTTCTCCCCGGATGGTATCGGGCAGACTGGCCGAAGGAACGTCGAACCACAACGCGATCGTATCGCGGTTGCGTGATTGAGGCTCAATGATTACGCGGTCGGCAGGGATGCTGTCGAACACGATGCTGTCGATCCGGGGATGGCCCGCATTGAAATAGAGGAGCGCCTTGTGCTGCACCGGACGTTCCGATTCGCGCAGGTATTGCCGACCGAAAGCCTCGTCGGTAAACATTCGGAAGTAAAGCTGCGGGTCGGCCGTCACGTAGCGGCGGATCGAGTCGTACCAGATGCCGAAGTCGGGCAGCTCAGCGGGGTTGTACGTTCCCGTGAGAAAGCCTACCTGATCGACCGAAGGTTCGTAAATCTGGTTGTTGTTCTTATCTTCGAAGGCATAGACCCGGTAGGGAATCGGCTTGAGGTTCTGGGCGATGAAAATACCGTTGGTTTCCGCACGGGCGATCACCGCAGGCTGGTATTTGAACATCGTCGAGTCGTATTCGGGAATATCCTCCACCGAATCGGCCGGAAAGAAATAAATGAAGCTCTTGGCTACGCTGTCGGCCGTGTAGCTGTCGGCCGTATATCCCGAAACGACCATTGAATCCACCTCCGGGCCGGTCGAGAAGACGTAACGCATCGAGTAGAGCGGATTACCCTCGTTGTTGTCGCGCACGGCACTGCCGAAATTCAGCGCGTAGGTCGTGTTCTCCTTGAGCGTATCCTTGATCTGGATCAGGATGCCCCGGCCCCGGATCGAAAGCTGGGGTTTTTTCTTCATTTGGGGCGACGTGAAAAACTCTTTTTGCTGGTCCTTGAGCTGTACGAATTCGTCGAAAGTAACGTAAATCTTGCTGGCGGTGAAGTTGGTCGTGAAGTTGTCCGGCAACATCGACACGATCACCGGGGGAAGGGTGTCGATCGGACCGCCTTCGAGGTTCATGACGGTCGCGCAGCGCCACAGGAACGCCGGGCAGAACATCGCAAGGACGCAGACCCGAAGCCAGACGATCACTTTATGGTTTTGTCGTTTCATATCGTTTTTCTGTTATCGAAACAAGGACGAGCGGGCGCCGGAAACTGCCGGTTCGTCGGGAGTGTCCGGATTCGGATTATCGGGCACATCCGGGTTTTCCGGGGTGTCGGGATTTTCGGGCGTATCGGGATCGTCCGGAGCTGGTGTGTCCGGGGTATCCGGATTTTCAGGGGTATCCGGGTCGTCAGGCGTACCGGGATCGTCGGGATTCGGGTCTTCCGTTCCCGGATTGTCCGGGTTATCGGGCGTGTCGGGATTTTCAGGATCAGGATCCGGTTCCGGCTCGGGTTCCGTATAAAAGTCGTTGCACATGATCCACTTGCCCTTCAGGAAACGTCTGCCTTTTTCTTTCGGGTAAAAGGTTACGCTCACGTGCATCTGCGGAAGATTCTCCCCGATGGCCTGCTCGGTGAATCCGTAAAGCCGATTCGACTGGTCCACGGCCAGGATGAGAAACCGGGGGCCGTTGAGCTGCATCGCCAGCCAGTTTTCGTTGCCGTCGATCTCGTATGGCTCGCCCTGGGCGATCGGCCGCAACTTCTCGCCGGTTCTCCGGGAGGTGATTATTCCGGCCACGGCGTCCTCGTAAGAGAGCACGCTCCATTCGGTTGTGTCCGCGTCGAAGGCATAGGCCAGCATATCTTCCCGGGGGATGGGGGTCTTGACGGTACCTTCCTGCGCCCAGGGCCGGAGCACGTAGAATGTTTCGTAACCGATCGACTTGAAACATCCCGTCCCCGCCAGGGCTGCGGCCACCGCGACGAAAGTCAGTATCTTGAACTTATGCTTTTTCATGGGTTTCATTCCGATTTTTCAGCTCTTCGAGCAGCTCTCCGACCGTTTTCCCCAACACCGGATGGCGGTAGTCGCGCATCCATTCGCACAGGGGGACGAGCACGAATTCGCGCTCCTGGATCAACGGATGGGGAACGGTCAGCCGCTCGGTGCGAATCACGCGGTCGTCGTAGAAGAGTATGTCGATGTCGATCGGGCGCGACGTATATCGGGCTCCGGTCCTTTGTTTGAGCGACTGTTCTGCCTCGCGGTCGCGCCCCAGTTCCCGCTCGATCGCCTGTAAAGCGTCGAGCAACTGTTCGGGCATCAGGTCGGTATCCACCTCGAGGACCTGGTTGGAAAACTCCTCTTCGGCATCGAAACCCCATGCTCGGCTCTTGTAACGGTGCGAACAGCGCATGACGGGTCCGGCGTGCTGGTTGATCAGCCGCTGTGCGTTTTGCAGGCGGGTCTTTACGTCGCCCACGTTTCCTCCGGTCAGTATGATCGCTCTTGCCATAACTACAATTTTTTAATCATCTTACTCACGCTCAATGCGAAATGGGTGAACACGATGGTCGGGTTCCCGTTTTGCCGGATCTGGGCCATCGCCGATTCGGCCTCCGCGACCAGCGATTCGATGTTCTGGTTTCCGATGAACGGCGCGAAATTGCGGCAGAACTTCGCCTCCTCACCCCACAGGCAGGAGATTTCGCCCAGTCCCGCATGCAGCAGGTAGCTCTCCCGCAAAAGACGCACCGCATTGGTCAGGAAAGCCCGCTGCTGCTCCCGCGAAAGTTGGGCGACCTCTTCGGCCCAGGCCATCAATTCGAGGTGCTTGTCGTTGTAGCTCAACCGCATGAGCGAACAGAAAAATTCGAAATCGTCTTTGCGGAGTTCGTCCCCTTCGCCGCGCAGCAGATGCTCCAGTTCGATCAGGTCGCCCGCAGCCAGCCGGGTAAAGGTACGAATTTTCTCCGGATCGCGCTCCCCACGGCGTTCGAGCTCCGCACGAACCTCTTCATCGGTCAGCCGGGGTACGACCACCTCCTGCGTTCGTGACAGAATCGTGGGCAGCAACAAGTCGGGACGCTCGCTCACCAGCACGAAGAGCGTCTTTTCCCACGGCTCTTCGAGAATTTTCAGAATCTTGTTGGCCGCCTCCTCGTTCATCGTTTCCGGAAGCCATACGATCACGCACTTGTACTTGGCGGCAAAGCTCTTGAACGAGAGCTTGCGGATGATACCGTCGGCTTCGCGGGCCGAAATCGCCCCTTTGAGAGTCCGGCCCAGGTCGAGGCGGTCGTACCACTCCTGCGGCGAGAAATAACCGTTTCGCTCGCTGACGACCTGCCGCCAGAGCGGCATGAAGTCATCGCTCAAAACCGCTTCTCCCGATTTTTTGCCCTGTTTATTGACCGGGAAGACGAAGTGCAGGTCGGGGTGCGCCAGACCGGCGATCTGCCGGCAGTTGGGACATTCGCCGCACGAATCACCGTCGCGGCGGTTCGTACAGTTGAGGTACTGTACATAAGCCAATGCCAGCGGAAGAGCCCCGGCTCCGGGACGTCCCGTGAAGAGCTGGGCATGGCTCACCCGTCCGGCATCGACCCCGCGCACCAGATGACGTTTCAGCTCCCGCTGACCGATGACCTCCGAAAACCGCATTTTACTCCCTGTTCCGCTGCATCCGCCGGAGCCGCTGCCGGACCGCGATGCATAGCATCGCCACCAGAACCAGTCCCAGCGTCAGCGTGCGATCGCGGCCGGGTTCCCACGAAAGGGCCATGACTCCGGTCATGAGCAGCGTGCCGCTGAGCAGCAATATAATCAATTTTTCACTCATCTTTCGTTGTTATTTATGCCCCGGTGCATTGCGGAACGGACCAGTGCCCGAAGGTCGATCTTCTCCCGCCGCACGGCATAGTAAAAGTAGAGCAGCAACAAGGCCGCGTAGCAAGCATATCTGGGTACAGCCGGAGCGACATGGTCATCCACGACGACACTCACGCCGTATAGAACCAGCGCCAACGCCACATATCCCAAAATCCGTCCGGTCTGGTAAGGCATGGGATAAAAACGGCGGTTGAGCCAAAAACTTACCGCAACCATCGCCGCTTCGCTGACTAAACGAGCCCAGGCTGCTCCGTAGTATCCCCAGCGGGGAATAAATGAGAGGCTGCATCCGATCGTAAATATCAGGCCCACAAAGGTAACCACGATAGCCAGCGAGGTTCGCTCCTCCCGTTTGTACCAGAACGACAGATTGAGCCATACGCCGTTGAGGACGTTCGCACCCAACACCACCGGTAAAATGCCGATTCCTTCGCGGAAATCCTTGCCGACGATGAGTCCGAAAAGATCCCGGAAAAAAGCGATTCCCAGGAATATGAACATCGACACCAGCACGTAGTATTTAAGTGCTGCGGCATTCATCTGCAAAAAGTCCGATTTTTTATAATCGGCCAGGAAGAAGGGTTCGGCGGCCAACCGGTACATCTGCACGAAAAGCATGAGCACCATACCGATTTTGACGATCGCTCCGTAAATACCCACTTCGCCCATCGCACCTTCCGGTACGAGGTACTTGATCATCTGGGGGTATATGAATTCGTTGGCCGTGCCTGCGAGGCCCCCCCCCCCCACCCCCGGCGGGCGGGGCGGCCGCCATGCCGGCCATGAGGTCTGCCATGAGGTCGTACACCTTGCCTACATGAGGCACAGGCATGATGGGAGAGGGAGGGGTAACGGTAGGATGCATGTCTATCCCGATGGACAGGTCGCCGAACTTGGCGACAGGCATACCCGGCATGGAAGGAAGGATTCCGCCCAGACCCGCCTGAATCTCGTCCAAAGCCGCCTTGGAGGCTGAAAAAAGGTCGGCAAAACCCCGTCTGACGCTGCTGCTACCGGCGGCGTCAGCTATATTCTTGAACACATCTGACATGGTGAGAATTTTTTAGAATGTGAAAAAGAGACAACCGGGTGTTCCAACCGGCACACTCCGGCTGTCCCTGCAAGGACTTACCTATGCATCCTGTGCATAGTCGCTGTTCCAGTCGTTCTCGTCATCCCCTTTTGTACCTTCCAACTTGATGACAAAACTCTTTGCCGGGAAATAAGGAGTCAGGTGAATGTCGAGGAAAATACGGTCTTTCTGCTTCGGATCGCGCTCGAAACGAAGAATCTTGAATTTCTCAATCAAGCGTCCGGGACCCTGTATGCTATCCAAAAACTTGCTGATCTGACCACGCAAATCCCTTTCCGCCTTGCTGTTCCAGTTCTCAAAGGCACGGCGGTTGAGGAAATCCATCAGCACTTTCGTTACCCAATCGAACACACGGACTACGGAATAGGTCTGCAATCCCAAGTTGTCCCCATTGAACAATGTCTTGGCAGAGAAAGCCATCACCTTGCCGTATTCCTTCACCATCGGAATCAGGCCAATCTTCTCGATTTCGGAAATCTCGCTTTTTTTCAGATTGAAGGCAACCCCGTCCACTTCGCTCATGGAACCATACTTCTTACCGGCGGTAACCTGTGCCATTACCGTCTTGTACACACTGCCGGCCAATGCCGCAGAAGGAGGAATCAGCAAGTCTTCGGTTTCGCCCAGTTCTGCATAGCGTCCCCGTCCTACCAGATAGTTGCAGGTCATACATACGTTGGACTTGTACACATCGCCTCCCGAAAGATTGGAATCAAAGAACATTTCAATGACATCATCCGGTTTTTCCAGATCAGCGAAATCCGTGTAAATCATCACCTTGTTGTCATGCGCAATCTTTGCCCATTTTTCAACAACCTTGTTGGAACCCAAATATCCCGGGATAACCAGCAGGGAATAGTTGGTACGCAAGTCCAAACGGTCATAATTCGCACGAAGCTCGTTTGCAATGGCATCGATAAAGAAGGAGTTGTCCAAATCGGTAAGCTGGCTCATCGAAGCGTTCACAATGGAGATATTCTTGATCTTGTCGGAATCCGTATTCTTGTAGAAGAGCATGACCGTGCGGTAGGACTTCTCCAACTGCCTGACCTCTTCCACCGCTTTCAGCTGGTTCTGGGATAGCAGACCGGACACCGCCGCAGACTTCTTCTGGCACAGCTCCACCATCTCGCTGATGGATTTGTTGCCTTTCAACATATCGACCCACATCTCAAGCCGTTTTTCCAGCTCCTTGCGCTCAGCCGCCCGTTCAGGGTCGGAAAGGAATATGTTCCGCCGTGCCTTACGCTCCGGATTCATGTTCTGTATGCCGTCCACGGAAGATTCCAAGACATTGAAACCGCCAAACTTAGCCAGAATCTGCAATTCAGCGTTCAGATTTCTGGACTGCGCCACAGCCTGTTGCTGCTGTACGGCTGCTTCTCTTTGTGTATTCTGTTCGCTCATAACTATCATTCATTAGTGGAGTTAGACTTCTCATTGTTCTTCAAATCGTCCAAAATGGCAGAAATCGCATTGACAAACGCTCCACGTGTCTCCGGATTTTCCAGCACCCGTTGCAGCACCTTGTTGGAACGCAACGACTTCTCCATCCTGTCCGCAAACTGCTTTTCCGCATTCAGGCCGGACAAGAATGAACTCTGCTCCGTCATTTTCTTGACAGAAAAATCACCGACATTGTGGAAACGGAAATTTTCCTCTACGGGAGCACCGTCCGCATCCGCGAACTCGATATCTATTTCCGGCCGGAAATGTGCAAAGACTTCGTCAATGTTGGTCAGACCTGCAACCACTTCGGGAGCCACCGCCTCATCCTTCGTCAGCTGTTCCACCAATAAGGTTCGATTTTGTGGAATTTCCGCAATACCTTCGGAAGCGTCAATCTTCACTTCGTTTCCGCCGATTCCATAATTACCAAGATCCATACTTATTCAATTTTAAATTTAAAATATATATTAATTAAATCTCGCTCAACTGAAAAAACTTCCCCTTCTTCTGGCCTTCGCCTGCTGCATATCCGGATTGTCCACCAGTTCCTTCCAATCCTCCCCAATCCATTCGCAGAGCTGCCGTTCCAATATCCCGACATCAATCGGAGCACGAACCAACCTTCCCGTATGAAGAGCCAGATACGCCGCATAAACGAACGTGGAACTCCGCCTGATTTCGGCAGAAAGGTAGCTGCCGCCTGCCAGGGCAAGCAAAAAATATTCGAAAGCCTGTTCCATCTTTCCATCCTCATAGCGCAGGAAACCACACATGCGATAGCCTTCCATGACATAATAAGGGTCCTTTTGCATGACGGCTTTTTTAGCCATCATGTCATACAAGGCAACCGCTTCCTCCCGTTTTTTCCCGGCTGTCAGAATGGCCGCTTTCATGGAAACAGCCATTTTCCAATAACTATATCCTGCCGTTTCACCGCCCTGCATCGCCTTTTCCGCCTCCCGGACGGTTTCGTCGCTGTATTTCATGCTATGCTTATATTCCCTGATAGCATAACATGCCTCGGATGCGATAAGCAGAGCGGAAATCCGGATATTCGTATCCTTTATTTCCTGTGCAATATCCAACAGTTTTCGGATTTCCCTGTCCAATAATTTCCAATCCTGCTTTTGTGTAGAATCCATGACAACCGTAACCTGCTGCTTGAACCGATTTTCAGGTGCAATCAGGTCGTTACCGCTATCCGACCGTGCCATCCGGTTATGCAAAGCCGCCGCCATATCGAACCGCGGGCGTATGCAAACCACTTCCCGAGACTCACCCAATCGGATACTCCTGTTCTTTTTCAAGTCAATGGTTGTCATCCGGATTCCCTGCGGGACACCTTCTTTCAGCACATTGCCGAACCATCCTGTCCGGGAATACCCCCTTTCCTGTTCCGGAGGAAAGTACAGACAGAAAAAGGCATCATCCAACCGGGAGATACATGCCTTGAAACGCAACATCTCTCTCCACAAGTTGCCCGCCGTATGCTCAACCGACACATCAGGAATGTATTCTTCCTTCAGCAACCCGTCGTGCCTCAGAGCCCTGAGAATATCATACTTCTCCTCAACCTTTTCTGAAAACCAACCCGCATATTCCTGCCAGAGCTGTTCAGTGTATTCCTCGTCATCCCCCCTGTACGGCGTATCAAAACGAAAGAATATGTCATCGAACTGCCCTACCGGAGAACGTTCTATTTCCAGAAACCTGTCTACCAAGTCCACATCGTTCTGCCCGACAATCCATACAGACAGTTTCCAGTCCTTGTTGCCGACTATGTCCGCCCAGTAATCGACCGCTTTGTAATATTCCTGTATCACAGATGCAGATGCTCCCATAGCCAACCGAATTATGAGTTAAACTTTACTATTCCTCCCGAAACCGTTACGTTTCCCTTTCCCTCTATCATCAGATTTACACCGTTGACCGTTCCGTTCTTTGCAGCAACATCGTAATCCTTTGTCGCTTCCTGTTTGATATTGGTACCGCTGCTGCTAATTATACTCTTTTCGCTGCTGAGTACCATACATTCGTTGCCGGACAGCAATGTTACACTTTTCCTGCCTTCGAGAGCAATGGTATCGGCCTGCAAGCCTATCGACTTATCATCCATTACGATGACCGATTCCGCCTCGTTGGTAAGGGTAATGCTCTTTTTCGCCATGACGGTAATGGCATCCGTGCCATCCAACATGATCAGCTGTTTTCCCGTCTGGTCGGTAATAACGATGCTTCCCGTCTCATCATCGAAAACGATGGCATTGCCGCTGCGTGTGATAATGCTCTTGACCTTGTTGTCCTTGTCCCCTCCTTTACCTGAACCGGAATGGAACACCGACCCCGTAACATAGGGGCGGTCCGGGTTGCCATGCTCGTAGCTTACCATAACCTGATCGCCGACTTCCGGAACAAATACCCATCCGCGATTTTTGGGAACCGCACCACTTACTCCCGCATTAGGAGTCTGCACCCTGATCCAATTGGTTGTCTTGCCGTTTTTCTGCCAGTCGAAAGCCACTTTCACACGTCCCTGTCCCTTGTCGTCGTTGTTTTCCTTCACCGTAGCCAGTTCCGGCAACGCCAACGGCCGCTTCGCATCGGGAACAGGAATATGTACCGTACTGTCCGGCACACCGACAAAACTATTGGAGTAATGTCCGTCACGGCATACCTCATGCTCAATCCCGACAATACGGAACTTGCCTAAAGGAGGCAGTTTCATCCTGTCGGGGAAAGAAACATCGATGATTTCACCAATCCTTATCCGGCAAGTCTTTCCTATGCCTTTGATGTTCAGAAGATTGGCACCAGACGCATTCTTTACAATCCTCATCTGTTCGTCCAGTTCCGCCTTGTCCGTTACATGGGGGTCGGCAGCCGAGGTTGTTTTTGCGGTATATGCCTTCTCAGAGCAGCTGTGTGCAATAGACTGAAGGTCGTTCATGCCATCCGGTTTGGCAGGCGTATCCGCATTATGCTGTTTGTTCTCCTGCGCTACATAATCGTATCTTGCGGATTTACCCGGTACCAGATTGGCAACCAGACGTACTTCCTCCAAATCCATGTCATAAACAATCTTCTCCGTATTGTCCCTGTCAGGCTTGCCGAAATACACTTTCGTTCCGTCATAATAGAACCACTCCCCATAAAGAGCCGAAAGGCGATTCATAAAGTCAAAGACACTCTCGTTATACTGCGCCATGTAGGGTATGGGCGCCGCATACTTGGGATTGGAAACCAGATTGACCTTTCCATACTCCTGCGTCGCCTCCTTTATTATGGTAGAGAGGGACTGATCCATCCAAGAGTCGAGTGTCCTGTTGTTCTCATACAGTATCGTAGGGCTTGTTCCGTGAATGGCCACTCCGCCTGTCTCGCCCATGCTTCCAACCATTTCCACTTGAGTGATGATTCCCTCGAAGTCATAACTTTCACCCGTCTGCCTATGGACAAATGAAATGCTGGCAGTTTCCCCGATGTAGCCGATGAATTTTTCCGGGGTCTGTTGGAACGTATTGTTAGGCGACAGATAATTCACCACCACAGTAAAGGTGTGATGCCGGTTGAAACCCTGACGGAGATGCAGTGAAACGAATTTCTGTTCTTCTCCTTTCACGGTTACTTTAGTAGTCACCAAATTCAGAAAACTTGCTCCCATACTATCTTAAACTATGATTTTAAATAAATAATCCGACTGGTCGGTATGTTTTTTGGTGCCGAAATAACCGGAATTGGTATATTCCGGCACCTTAAAACTTTGATTAGGAAACAACCATTAGTTGTTTTCCGGCCAATCCTGTACAAATGTAGCCTCGTCCATCTTCACGGTCTGTGCAGAAATGGCGAACTTGATTGTCATCGGATAAGGGTTAGCCACATTCAGTGCCTCTTCGTAATCCACCACATAACCATTTTCGAACACCAATTCCTTCATTTTGGCATCTTCATCCGCTTTCTTGAAGACGATGTTTCCGTTTACGGGCTGGTACTGCTTGAACATCTTATCCAGCACAATGGTATCGGGAGTTGATTCGATTTCCACATAGATTGTGCCACCATAAATGTCAGATGCCGGACGGCCTTTGGGGTCCACATCACGATTGAACTTAACTCTCCAGGTCAGTACATCAAACTCTCTTGAGTCCGAAAACTTAAATGACGCTTTAAATGCCATATTCTCAAAGTTTTAAATTAAAAAAATAAGTTGATTTTGAAATATCCGGTCAAAGGAGGCCTGCTACAGTCCTATCTTTGTCCTTCAATTTCTGCGCCCAATATATGGCATTTTCTGAAAACTACAAAGAACTTTTGATGATTTTTTCTTGTTTTTGCCGAAAATATGCCCATAAGCATAAAAAAAACACTGCCAACAATAGCCGAATTATTTTTTTTGCCTTATATTTGCAATGTTCTCCTGCGCAATTTTTAAATCTTACGATTATGGAAACAGGAGTTGGTTTCATCAATCTTGATGATTCTGTAAAAATTGCGCTTAACATAGCACTTGCAGTGGCTCGTGAAAATGCGAACGAGTGTTATACACCCTCGCATTTGTTGAAGGCTCTACTTCATAAAGATGTAGGGTTAAGAGATTTTATAATAAGTATAGGCAAGGATTTAGGCTATTTGGAGGAATGGGCGGACGTGTATATCGAACAATGCCCGAAATCCACCCAGTTGTCCGAAATCAAGCCTTCGGAACGGATTGACGCCGTTTTCCGTGCCGCAGACGATGCACGAATCCAGTTCGGGCTGTTCGACATCAATCCCATCTGTGTGCTATTGGCACTGGCAAAACCCGGTGTCGCTTTTTCCAGCGACCAGCTCAGGTCTTTCCCCATTCTGGAAAAGGATATCCATTCCATATATATAGGTAACGGGCAGCCGGCATGTCCTTCCGCCACTACGGAGAAGCCCTATGCCCCGACTTCCGCCTCATCCTCCTTCTTGGGCAAATACTGTGTGGATCTAACCGAAGATGCGGCCAACAAGCTGCATCCGGTCATCAACCGCGACCGTGAAAACCGTATGGTCATGGAGATACTGGGAAGCCGGAGCAAGTCCAATGTCCTGATTGTCGGTGATGCCGGAGTAGGAAAGACAGCACTGGTTTACGGACTTGCCTGGGACATAGTCAGCCATAAAGTACCCTCGTTTCTGGAAGAGACCCGTGTATTTGAGCTGGACAACGCTTCCTTGATTGCGGGAGCCACCTACAAGGGGGAAATCGAGGACCGCCTGAAAAACATCCTGAAGGAATTGCGGAATATCGACAATGCAATCCTGTTTATTGACGAAATCCATGTATTGCTGGACAACCGGCAAGGAAATACCGGTGCTGGAAATGTATTGAAATCCGAACTGTCGCACGGCGACCTGACCGTCATCGGTGCCACCACCATTGACGAATACCGCAAAATCATCGAGCCGGACCATGCTTTCAGCCGCCGTTTCGAGGTCATACAGGTAAGCGAACCGGACATAAAGTCCGCTATCCAGATGCTACACTCCGTGCAGAAACAATACGTGGACTACCATCATGTAAGAATCAGCAACGAAGCCGTAGCCGAATGTGTCCGTCTTGCCAAACGGTATATCAAAGACCGCCGTCTGCCTGATTCCGCCATCGGTCTGCTGGACATGACGCTCTCCGCCATCAAGATGGTCAATGAAACAGGAAAGAAGAATGTGGAGACCCTGCTGTCCGGGCTGGATGAAATAGAAAAGGACGAAAAGGACCTTCAGGAAAAGACCGAAGAACTGAAAACGCTGCTTTTCGTAATGCACAACAAATTAAGCCCCATCCTTTTAGGAGTCATACCCGATGAAGCGGACATCCATGAATTGCAGGAGTATGAAGAACTGACCGGCTATCTGAGAAACGCATTGAACGTCCTCCTCCAATTTGCAGAGAAGAAAATAGAGGAGGTGGGTATCTATGAGGTAGCCGCCGTTGTCGCCAGCAAGACAGGCATCCCTATCGGCAAGATACAGTCGCAAGAAAAGGAACGGCTACTCAATATGGAAGACTATCTGAGGCGACGCGTCGTCGGACAGGACCAGGCCCTGAAGACATTGACGGATGCCATCCTGGAATCCCGTAGCGGCATGAACAAGCCGGGACAGCCCATCGGCTCCTTCTTCCTGCTGGGACCCACCGGTACCGGCAAGACCGAACTTGCCAAAGCACTAGCGGAGGCACTGTTCAATGACGAGAAATCCATGATTCGATTCGACATGTCCGAGTTTAAGGAAGAACACTCCGCCGCCCTACTGTACGGAGCGCCTCCGGGATATGTGGGATATGAGGAAGGCGGCATGCTGGTCAATAAAATACGGCAACAGCCATACGCCGTTGTCCTCTTTGATGAAATAGAGAAAGCGCATCCATCCGTATATGACATTTTCCTGCAAATCATGGACGAGGGAAAACTGCATGACCGTCTGGGCAAGGAAGGAGATTTCTCCAACTCCATCGTGCTGTTCACATCCAATGTAGGAAGCGAGTGGCTGACCAAGCAACTTGAGTCCGGCAATGTTCCGTCCACCACCCAGATCATGGAGGTGATGGGGCAGCATTTCCGTCCGGAGTTTCTGGCACGCCTGTCTGAAATCGTTCCGTTCTCCCCCATCCGCGAAGACATACTCCTGAAAATATTCGACATACAGTTCAACGGAGTCAGAAAACTTCTGGACAAGCAGGGTATCGGCATAACCATCACCGATGATGCCCGTAAGATGCTTGCACACAAAGGATTCACACCCAAATACGGTGCCCGCCAAGTGGCCGGTGTAATCCGTAACTATCTGCGCAGACCGATTTCACGGCTTATCATCAACGGGGAGCTGGGCAAAGGAAAAAGTCTGGAGGTAGATCTGGACGAACAGAATGAATTAACCTGGAATATTCACCAATAATCAAGTATCGTATGTTTGGATATACCGTATTCTTAAAGATAGGCAACCTGGCTGCCTCCTCACTGACCGACATGTACAAGGACAGCTACCAGCTCATCGGCTGCGAATTCGGATTTGCCCAAGGGATAGATATCAAAGGACAGGTACAGACCGAGGTAAAAGGCGGCACGTTTTATGTAACCTACCCTCATCTTCCCAACCGTGACATGATCCAGTGGATGCTGGATGCCCGTAAATACCAGAGCGGAGCCATCGTAGTTCATGACAACCAAGGCTCCACGCTCGAAAAGATACTCTTTGAGAAAGCGACTTGTGTGGATATGGAAATCAGCTATATCCGGCAGGGCAAAAGCTATATTGCGACCAAACTGACCGTACAGGCACAGAAACTGGCATTCGGTACAGAAGAGTTTGAAAATCAGTGGGTGTTTTAAAAACAGCAGCGTTATGGGACTTTTTAATTTTCCGCAAGTGGACAGCAACGTGAATGTCATATTCAGCGTTGACGGCGACGAATATGCAGTGGAACAGTTCAAGATAGGTTTTCACCAGCCAGTAGATAACCTAAAGAACCAACCGGAAGGCGAAGTGCGTGGAGGACGAATCATGATAACCCTTTCGCAGACGGTGAAAAGCAACATCTACGGATGGGCTGTGAAACCGTGGGTGAAAAAAAACGGGGCAGTTCTGTTCAAGACCGGAACGTCCGGAGTGATATTTGAGGTGGCGTTTATGAACGCGTATTGCATAAGGCTACACAGAAGTATCAGTTTCGGACAGGGGTTATCTACAACATTAACGATTTCTCCAGAAACATTAACTGTTCAAGGTGTTGATTTCGACAATAGATGGGTGTAATATGGGAAATTATAGAACAACATATATGGAGTTAGATGACTTTAGGGTCAGCTGTATCCAAGGATATCCTTATGAAGGATTTGTCATTGGGTGTGGGTATGCATATGTTGAAAACATCCCATCGGAGATGGCTATATTAGAAAATTCATCATATATATACAATCCAATAAAAGTTCAACAAATAGACACTTCTTTGTTGGCAATTATCAAGAGCCTTCATTTGACACCTGATGACATTCGAAATAAATTAGTTTCAGAAAAAGGAGATATGTATGTCTTAAATATTCCAGAAGGCCCATTGATGATACCTAAAAAAGATTCTGAAATTATCATATCTACTGATGAATCCGATACTTATTTCAATATTAAAATTGAAGTGAAAAGTAAGGATATAAATGAAACATATAATTATGAATATAATCACTATTATATTGATCGTTGGTCAATAGAGTTATTGAAACTTTTAGGAACTAAGGATACTAATACTTTGATTGATAGTTTTATAGATTACTCAAAGGAAGTGTGTGGATATGTTGGCAATTTTGCAGAAGGTTTGACTAAAACAGGAAAAACTAGAATTTCAAATAAAAATTTGAGACTTTATTTTGAAAAACAATCAGGATATATCTTTTATGGTAATCAATATGTTAAGACTTATTCACTTTTTCGTATCGGGGAGAAAATAGGAAATGCAATAAAACCTATTGAATATGGATTAAATGCTCTTGAAATAGGGTACGCTTTGGCTAAAGATAAAGGATTTGGAGATAATACCCAAAATACTATTTTAAAAATTGGTGGTGGCATGGCTGGAGGGGCTGCTGGTTTATATTTAGGTACAAAAATAGGAACGTTTTTAGGAGCTACTGTTGCTGGGCTATTTACTGCTGGTATTGGAATCGGTGCCGGCGCTGCTATTGGAGGGTTTATCGGAAGTGCTATTGGAGGGTATTTGGGTGGTGAGTTGGGAGAAGATATTATTATCGATATTTCAAATTCTTTGATATTAAAATGAAAACATTGCTTAATTTATATTGGAATATAATGTTTTATTGTACATATACATTGTTGTTCTATCTTTTTAATAGATTGCTAAATCCAATATATTGGTTGCAAAACAAAAAAGTTAGATTACGACTTAATGAATATATTAACAATATTGTGTCTTTTTTGAATAAACGAGAAGTGGATGAACGAGGTATAGATTCTGGGATTATTATATTTTCAACTTCTTATATTTGTGCCCATACACTTTGTTTTTTAAGTTTTATATTTTGGCTTATTTATAAAATTACTAGGGTCAATGTCATTCAAATGGCTTTCAATAACATGTTGGTATTAAGTATATTTTTTGTGATTATATGTGCGGTTATATATATTACGAACTATTTGTTTTTGTTTAAAAAAAATAAGTACGAGTTTTTTTTTGTGAAGTTTAATACGGATAAAAAATATACACTATATTATGGAATATTTTTATTCTCTTTGACAATGCAGTGTATATTGGTTTGGATTATGATTAGTTGCTAATAAGATTAAATTTCATATAAGACGAGAATTTAAAGACTCTGAATATCAATTTTCTAAACCTTATTCAATATATCGTTAATATTTAAATAGATTATTATGAGACAATATAAAGTATTAGTGATTTATATCATAGCTAATGGTCAATTAGAAAAGTCTTTTGAAGAAGAACTGGAGAAATATGGATTAGAACGTGTGGGAGAACAAGGTATATTCGCCCTCCCTTTAGAGGAATATCGGACAAAGGTACAGGCATTCAAAGCCTACCTGCGAACCTACGTGCGCAAGCATTTGGACAGTCAGGACACCGTACTGTTCGTTGAATCACGCATGAACGAGGAACGGACTCTGACAACCATGCTGCAAACCAATCTGATGAGTGAAGAAGAATAAAAAAACATAAGGATATG
>ERZ859967.688-NODE-688-length-17962-cov-2.050483_pt1 | contig 17962 bp, 27 predicted proteins | sample MGYA00510115_ERZ859967 | MGnify/ENA primary metagenome ERZ859967 (study PRJEB30046, sample SAMN00715171) | human gut metagenome | study: EMG produced TPA metagenomics assembly of the A metagenome-wide association study of gut microbiota in type 2...
GCAGATATACACAAGATGCCTATGCAAGCAAAATGACGTTCCATATGCTCTTGTACTGGCAATCATCGAGCGTGAATCCGGATATGAATTTGACAAGGTCGGAGACGGCGGGCAGTCAAAGGGATATATGCAGATATATGAGAAATGGCACCCTGACCGGATGAAACGGTTAAGCTGCACCGACCTCATGAACCCATATCAAAACGTGAGGGTCGGGATTGATTTCCTCTCATACCTGCTCAAAAAATACGGAACGATTCAAGATGCACTTGCAGCGTACAACTACGGTGAAAAAGGTGCGAGGGAACATTTGTGGAACAATGGCGTGTATGTCTATTCGTACAACAGTGCAATCATGCAGAGAATGAAAGAGATTGAGGAGGCGATTGATTGAAAAAGATAATGACCTATGGAGACGGTGAGGAAATCGAGGTTGCAACATGTCCGTGTTGCAAGAGAGAAGTCAAGCGAGCAGAAATGAAACACATTTATTATTGCAGAAGTATTTCAAAAGGGCAAGTTTGCCTCGATTGTTATGACAGATTGAGGAGGAGGTCGAGGGATGAGTTTTGACTGGCGACCGGAATCAAAAATCATTGAAAGAATCAGACACATGCTCAAGGTCAAGGACTGCAAACATGCATGTCTGTTCTGCGAATATTATGACATGTGCAAAGAGGAGGCGAAAGCGAATGAACATGAGATATGCAAAGAGAAGTGAGGACACGGAGCAAATCAACGTCGTGTCATGGGCGGGGTGGAACATGAACCGTTATCCGGAATTAAAGTGGTTGTTCCATGTGCCAAACGGAGGCAGCAGAAACAAGCAGGAGGCAGTCAAATTCAAACAAATGGGTGTCAAAGCGGGCGTTTCTGATTTGTGCCTCCCATATCCGAAAGGTTCATACTGCGGGTTGTTTGTAGAAATGAAATTCGGGAATAACAGGCAGCAGGAGACACAAAAAGAGTTCCTTGCGGATATGGCAACAGCCGGACATTTCGTTGCAACCTGCTATTCAGCAGAGGAGGCAATCAAGGTCATTGAGGAATATCTGAATTTGTCGGATGCGGTACACATGGAGAGAAATCTGAACATGAGCATCCCGAACAACAGCATCCTCAAGGACGGGAAAATCAAGAATTGAGGAGAAAAGCGATGAAAGTATTGATTGCGTTAGGTATTGCAGCGGTTGTCATGCTTGCGATGGTATTTCTTGCGGTGATTTTATTCGTGGCAGCAGTTGCGGTCGATATAGCGTCCGAATTTATGGACTAAAAAATATAACAGGATAACAGGAGGAAACAACATGAGAATTATCGCAGTAATGTCACCAAAGGGAGGAATCGGGAAAACGACGACATCCGATTCAATCGCCTATATGTTAGGGAAAGAGAGTGCTTGTGTTAGACGGAGACCCGCAGGGCGATACATCAAAGACGTTCGGGGTATTTGAACCGGACGGAATCGGAATGAGTGAGTTGCTTGAAAAACATGAATGTGTCGGCGGTACATACAAAACGAGTGATTTGATTCGCCCGACGGAATACTCACACGTTGACATCATTCCGGCGAATGGCTATCTCATGAAAACGGACATGAATTTGCTGCTCAAGTCAGAGGACAATCAAGTCACACGATTACGTGAGGCGTTGCAGGAGGTAGCGGACGCATACGATTATTGTATTTGTGATTGCGGTCGACTGCTTGACATGGTAGTCATCAATATCCTTATATCGGCAGAGTTGATCATTGCACCCGTAAAGGTTGGAGGATATGAAATCGAGGCATTGCAGAACCTTGAGGAACAGATTGAGGATTTGAGAGACATCAATCCGGATTTGAGAATCAAGGCACTCATGACCATGCGACAGAAAAATAAGACATCTCTTGAGGTCGAGGAGTGGTTAAAAGCAGATTCCGGATTTGACATGTTTATCACTCCGGTTCGCCGTTCCATCGTTGCGGAGAAATCAACAACGGCGATGATTCCGCTCCCGAAATTTTCAAAGAGAGGAATCGTGTCACAGGATTATAGATGCGTTGTGCATGAGTTACTCAAGGAAATGGAGGGGCAGGAATGAAAGAACACGATTGGATGAAATTATATGCGGATGCAGAGAAATTCATGAAAAAAGTCGGAGGTACTGATTTCAACATCAAAAGAAACATAAAAACCGAAAGATGGGGAGAGGCACTTGTGACGGTAGACATCCCAAAAAGAAACAATCCTATTGCAATAATGAGAATGGATGCGAATGAATATTGCAGCAGGCGCAGAGGGTTCAGACGAGACGGAAAATTATATCTCACATACATGTTGAGGATAGAGAAAATAAACGTGGAGGATTAAGACATGGGAAATATTGTGAAAACAGCAAAATGCAGATTCTGCGGTCAAATGACGCAGATTGAGGCAGACGAAGAACTGACAGCAGCACAGGCAGAGGAACAGGCAACAATGACATGTAACTGCACAGAAGCGGTTGAGTATCAGAAAGAGAAACAGAGGAAAGAAAAGGCAATGCAGAACGTCGCTGCACTGTTCGGGGAGGCAGCAGCACCGGACAAGAGATGCGGAGAGGGCATTGTCAAGATTCTCAAGGCAGCAGTCGAGGAGATTTACACCGGAGGATTGGCAAAAGTCACATTGAACCTCCGTGGAGGCGTGAAAGCCTCTATTTCGCAGAACAGCAAGGGCGAAATCAATGTCGAACGTACCGAGACAAAAAAACAGAAACTCACAGAGTAATGACAGGAGGGTGAACAGATGGCAGCAGGATTCAGCGTGAAAGACGCACTCAACAAGAACAGCAAAGCAGGGATTGACGAATCTCCGAGAGCAAGATTCCGCACAAAGGACATTTCAATTTTCAAGATGTACCGCAACGACATGAATTTTTATAGTGTTGCAGACATCGAAGAACTGGCAGGAGACATCCTCCTGTCCGGTTTGAAACAGAACCTCGAACTTGTATATGCACCGTGCGAAAAAGGCGAATACAGAATCGTCGCAGGTGAAAGGCGGTGGGAGGCTCTCAAGTACCTCGTATCAAAGGGATATAAAGATTTTGAACTTGCAACCAGTAAATTGACCACACCGCAGGACGATGACGAGGAGCAGGTTGAAATCATCATCGCAAACTCATACCGCTCAAAGACCATTTCCGACATGATTGAGGAGGAAACACGCCTCAAGGCATCTCTTGAGCGTATGAAAGCAGCAGGAAAGAAAATCAAGGGATATGACCTGCAATCCGGACGATTGAGGGATGTGATTTCCTCAATGCTGCATGTGAGCAAAACAAAGATTGCACAGATTGAGGCAATCAATAACAATCTGATTCCGGAATGGAAAGAGGAACTCAAGAAAGAACGCCTCACATTCTCCGCAGCTTATGAATTGAGCGGAATGACGGAGGATGAACAGCGTGAGACACTGGGGAAGTTTTCAGAGACCGGAGAACTGACACACAAAGAAGTGAAAGACATGAAAGAGGCGAAAGCAGCAGGGCAGCAGGTGTCAGAATCCGACACGGAAGAAAACGGCATGAATCCTCCGGAGGCAAGAGCGGGCGACGATTATGAGACACCTCATCCGGAGGGAATCACATCTCTCTGTTATTCCTGCACCGAATACGAGACTTGCAATGTCAAGACCGGAACATGTACCTCATGCGACCAGTACAAGAACCGTGCGGAGGCATACAAGACCGATGAACAGAGATATTCAGAGGAGCAGGATGCAATCGACCGTGAGACAAAGAAAAAACTCCGTGAGATGGAGCAGGAGAAGAAAATGCAGAACCTCCCGTCAGATACACAGGAGACCGGACAGAAAGTGCATCAGATACGCCTTGCAAAGTCGTATTTCGATGATGTAGCAAACGGAATCAAGACATTTGAACTCCGAAAGAATGACAGAGGATATAAAAAGGGCGACATCCTTGAAATGATGGAATTTGCAGACGGAAAAAACACCGGACGCACGGTCAAGGTGCTTGTGACATATATCCTTGAGGACTACACCGGAATTGAGGACGGATATTGCATCATGGCAACCAAACTCATGAAAGACGGTGAGGAGTAATGAGTTATAAACAAAAACACCCGTATTTAATGCAACTTGTATATATCATCAAATACAGTTTGAAGAATTGGAGGAAATGACATGAATAACATCAAGAGAGGCGAAATGTTCTATATCAGCAGAGGGGGGGTGTCGTATAGCGGGAGCGAACAGCACTCCGACCGTCCGGCGGTCGTTGTAAGCAATGACAAGAACAATGAGAACAGCAATGTCGTTGAGGTTGTATATATGACCACGCAGCCGAAAACAGATCTCCCGACACATGTGACAGTGAGGTCGACAGGCAGACCAAGCACCGTTTTATGTGAGCAGGTCTATTCGGTATCGACAGAACGCATCGGAACGTATATCGGAGAGTGTTCAGACAAAGAGATGGAGAACATCGACATCGCTCTCATGATTTCCTTGCAGCTTGACGGCAACATGAAAACCTCGAAGAAATACAACGAGACAATCAAAGAACAGCAGGAGGAAATTGACCTTTATCGCAAGAAGATTCAAGCGATGCAGGAGGCGTTGAAAGAAAAGGAAAATGAAAAGCCGGAAATCACGGCATCATCAGAGGAGACAATCAGATTACAGACAGAAAGAGACACATACAAGACCATGTATGAACAGTTACTCAACAGATTAGTGAATGGAGGAGCAGCATGAACAAAAGTACATTAAAGGCAGAATTTATCAATGCGAAAATCAAGGATGCGAAATACATCGGAGTGAGTATCAAGACGGAGGGCAGCAGTCAGCCGGAAATCATCATCAATCCGAGAGAGAATTTCGATGCGAAATTTGATTATTACATGGAGGCATACGATGACGATTTGATTCTGATTGCAGCAAAGGGCAAAAAGGACATCCGCATCGTGGCAGCAGGACACGGAAACCGATTCGAGGACATTGAAAACCAGTTAATCGGGGAAAAGGGCAAAGGTTGGAGAGAATTGATTGCAGGAGCGATTGACAACGCCTATGACCGTTTGATTGCAAGCACACCTCCGCAGACGGAGGAGGAAAAGACCCATTGTGAAATGATAAAAGAGGCAGTCAAGGGAATGTTCATCAATGAGAGCAGGACGGCAGCAGAGGCAGAGTTCATCAAGACCCATATCATTGATTATGAGAAAATATTCGATGTCTGCATGAATGGCGATGACCTTGAGTTCAAAAAAGGACTTGTCAGATTGCAGAAAATGCAAAATGAATATGTGATGCAGAGAGAACGGGAGGAAACGGCAAATGAATAAAGTCATATTGATGGGGAGGCTCACAAGAGACCCGAATGTCAGATATACGCAGCAGAACAGTTCACAAGAATCCATGTGCGTGGCACGTTACACACTGGCAGTCGACCGCAGAGGTGCAAGAGACGGGCAGCAGTCAGCGGATTTTATTTCCTGCGTTGCATTTGCCAAAAACGGCGAATTTGCAGAGAAGTATTTCAAGCAGGGAACAAAAATTGCTATTACGGGCAGGATTCAGACAGGTTCATACACCAACAGAGACGGTCAAAAGATATATACGACCGACGTTGTGATTGAGGAACAGGAATTTGCAGAAAGCAAGAAAGCAGCGGGAGAACAGGAGCAAAATGCGGGTTATACGGATGCAGGTGACGGGTTCATGAGTATTCCGGACGGCGTTGACGAACAACTCCCTTTTGCGTAAACGGAAAGGAGGAGCGTGATAATATGGGAATTATGAGCATCGTGAAAAACGTGATTGAGCATTTCAGAAAAGCCGGAAAGACAGAAAATGAGATTTCGGGAATGATTGAACAGGCAGCAGACAGGGCGACAGTCAACAAAGGCGTTACAGAAAAAAAGGAATATAAAAGACCGGAAATCAAGGTCGAAACATCGGCAGAACAGTTCGTCGAGGCAGTCATGCAAACGGGTGTCACAGCGGAGCAGGTAAAAACGGCAATTATGAAAATGTGCGATTCGCAAAGATGCACAAATCGCCAAAACACGAATAATTGGCGTAAAATGCACGGTCTGCCTATGAGAAGAAAGCAGAAAGCGAGGAAAAAGCATGAAAGAGGAAAAAGAGCAGACAGTCATTGACAAAACCCTGCTATATCTTGAAAACTATCGTGAAATGGAGCGGTACATCAAAGAGGCGGTATCAGAGACCTCTCAAGTGCCGGATATAGACAAATACAACATATCAGCAGAAAGAGCGTTCCTGCAATCGGTCAGAGAGTGCCGTGCAGAGACGGTCATTCTGTTCGAGCATCTCAAACAGGCTCTTGCATCGCTCAAAGAAGATGCAGAGGCAGCAGGTGAGGGGTATAAGTACGACACACTTGAGGCAGTCTATATCAAGGGCAAGACATACGAGGATATAGTGAGGGGGACTGGATGCGGACGCAACTCACCGAAAAAGTGGTGCAAGGTCATGATTCAACGCCTGTCAATCAAATTATTCGGTGCAAAAGCGATTGAAAATGATAAAAACGGAGTGAAAACAGGGTGAAATGAGGGTGAAAACGAGGGTAAAAAGTGGGTGAACAAAAGGCAAAATAAACGTGATAATATGTTAGCGTGAACAGTTGAGACGAGCGATTGCAGATATGCAGTCGCTTTTTTCTTGCCTGTTTGCCCTCCTGTTATATGCGGGTAAGTGTACACAGTAATGTGCATAACTGCCCGCCTCTTGTGGATAACAGGACAGGAGAACCAATGAAGAGAGGAGAACGCAGATGCTTTTGAAATCATGCAGGTGTGGCAAGTTGATTCCACAGTCAGTAAAGATGTGCGAGGAATGTGAGCAACGGCAGCAGTCGAGGCACATGATATACAACAACACACGGCGAGACAAGAGAGCAGCCGAGTTCTATGTGTCAAAGGAATGGCGGGCGATGCGGGAGCGTATCATTGAGGTCTATGACAACGTGGATATATACGCATTGTATGTCGAGAATGAACTACTCACATGCGAACCAGTACACCACATAGTTGAACTTGAGGACGACTGGGAACAACGCTTGAATCCGTTCAACCTCATACCTCTCAACCATAAGACACACAACACAATCACGGCTCTGTATAAGCAGAGCAAAGCGAGCATGAGAGCAACACAGAAACAGTTGAGGTCACTGATTGAGTACCACTTTCGAGAGGCAGGGGGATATAAAAAAGTTTTGTGCGATTCATTTCTAGTCGCACCCCCTCTTTTCCTTGGAGAAAACTCCCCACGGGAATTTCGGTAGAAAGGTATGTCCGAAAGAGGTGTCAGAATGTGACACAAAATACTGAAATGCTGACGGAAAGGAGGTTTGTTGCATCATGGCAGGACAGAGACAACCCACAGATTTGGTTGTAATGAACGGGCGAAAACACCTCACAAAAGCCGAGATTGAGGCACGAAAAAACGCCGAGGTCACAGCACCATGCGACAAAGTGAGACCTCCGTCATATTTGACACCGGAGCAAAAGAAACAGTTCCGGAAGATTGCGAAAGAATTACTCGAAATCAAACTGATTTCAAACCTTGATTGTGATGCACTGGCGAGACTGCTCATTGCACAAACACAGTACATCGAAATCACAGAGCAAATCAGAGCAACTCCATTGATGGAGGATGTTCCAGTCTATGAGATGCGGGAAAATCCGGACACGGGCGAAAAAGAACGTGTGCAGGTCGGTACAAGACAGGTCGTTTCCGGAGAAAGAGAACGCCTCATGATTATTCAAGACCGCTGCATGAAACAGTGTAGGCAGGGAGCATCAGATTTCGGACTGACAGTTTCCTCCCGCTGCCGTTTGGTCGTACCGAAACCACAACGGCAAAAGCCGGAGAACAAATTTGCGAAATATGCAAATTAAGGCATGGCAAAAGCAGGAGAAACACAAGACCGCTGCACACAATACGCCCTTGATGTTGTATCGGGCAAGATAACAGCCGGAGAATATGTCCGTCTTGCATGTCAGAGGCATCTTGACGACATCGAAAAATCGAAAGCAGCACCATACAAATACTATTTCGACGTTGAAAAGTCGGAGGAAATCATCAATTTCGCAGAGGAATTGACTATTGCAGAGGGTGAGGAAAATGAGCATGTGACGGCATATCCGTTCCAGTGTTTCATTTTAGGGTCACTCAATGGATGGAGAACAAAAGAAAAGTCATACAGACGATTCAGAACATCCTATGTGCAACTAGGACGACAGAACGGAAAATCGTTCATCAATGGTATTTTGGCATGTTATTACGGCAATTTCGACGGGTACAAGTACGGAAAAATATTTTGTACGGCGACAAAGCAAGACCAAGCGAATATCGTATTTGACGAGGTCGCAAAATTTATCAATTCCGACGAGGATTTGTCAGAATGGTTCAAGGTGCATGACCACAACCACACGATTGACTGCCTGCTGACGCATTCGGAAATCAAAGCATTGTCCGGAGACACAAAGTCACTCGACGGACACCGTGCATATTTGGGAATCGTCGACGAGTACCACGCCCACAAAACAAACCAGATGTACAAACTACTTGAGGGCGGTATCAAGAAACTCAAGTCGGCGTTGATTTCGGTCATTACAACAGCAGGATTCGACCTCAAGTCGCCGTGCTACAAGTTATATGAGTATTGCTGCAATCTACTCAAGGGCGTTTTCGAGAATGACAGTCAATTTGTGTATATCGCACAGATGGACGAACACGACGACAGGTACACACCGGAAAACTGGATAAAAGCGAACCCGATTCTTGAGTTTGACCGAGACGCACTTGAGAACCTCATTCCGATTGCACACACTGCCCGTGATATGGGCGGGGAGGACTTGAGAGATTTCCTCGTAAAGCAGTTGAATATGTGGATGCAGTGGTCAAATTCACTGTATATCAAGGACATTGCATCATGGAAAGCATGTGCAGTTTTGAAATCACTCAAGGATTTCAGAGGGTCAAAGTGCTATGTCGGCGTTGACTTGTCATCCGGAGGAGACTTGACATCAATCGCAATCGTGATTCCGTTCATGGTGGAGGACACGAAAAAATATTTTGTTCACACACATTCGTTCATCCCGTCCTCAAGGGTGGATGAACACATCAAGACTGACAAAGTACCATACGACGTATGGATTGAAAAAGGTCTTGTGACGGTAACGGAAACACTGGGAGGAATCAAGACAGATTACAAATACATCATCAGATACCTTGAGGATTTAGTGAGAGAATACAACCTCAAACCGCAGTTGATTTGTTACGACCCGCACAACGCATCAGCGTTCCTGTCAGACCTTGAGGCGATGGGATTCGATTCAATCTCTGTCACACAGACAGCAAAAGAGTTGAACGATGCGACAGTTGATTTCAGACTTGAGATTCTTGCGGGCAATGTGGAAATCGAGGGAATGGAAGTCGGCAAAGAGGGAAACAAGATAGTTGTTCCAGTTGACAGCCTGCTTGTTTGGTCGATTGCAAACGCAAAGACCATCTCGAACAACTACGGTGAAATAAAGATTGACAAAGACATCACGACAGAACGAATCGACCCGATTGACGCTATCATCGACGCATGGAAACACGCAATGAAAGAGGAGTACCGACCGGATGTGAACGAAACTGTCAATGAATGGCTTGAGCAATTTGAAAAATACATGAAGAAAGGCGGTGAGAAATAAATGAATCCGTTTCAAAGACTAGGAGCAAAAATTTCAAATTGGTGGAAAGGCGAACTACAGGACAGCGGGGGCAAAACGACATTGAACTCACCGTCATTCCTTGAGCGGATAGGACTGAAAAGAAAAGGAAAACCGACATCAGAGGTCACATATTTCACATGTCTCAAGATGCTGTCGGAAACCCTTGCAAAAATGCCTATCAAATATTATCAGAAAACGGACAAGGGAATCATTGAGGCAGAGGCGACAGATACATCAAAACTGCTCTCAAAAAGACCGAATCCGTTCATGACACCAACAACATTTTGGAACACGGTTGAAATCAACCGTAACCACTACGGAAACGCATATGTGTACATGAGAAAGAAGTTTGACCGAAAGAAATTCGGCGGTGAAATCAAAATCGTTGATTTGTGGGTCATGCAGTCAAATTGTGTGCAGATAGTCGTTGACGATGCAGGGATATTTGCAGGAGTGGGGCGTTTGTGGTACGTCTACACAGACCCGACATCCGGTCGTCAATATGTGTTCAGTACAGACGAGGTGATGCATTTCAAGACATCTTTCAGTTTTGACGGAATCACAGGACTACCAGTGCAGCAGATATTAAGAGACACGGTTGCAGGTGCATCCGAATCACAGGCGTTCATGAATAATCTGTATGAGAGCGGTCTGACGGCAAAGGCAACTCTTGAATATACCGGAGAATTGAACGAAAAGGCAAAATCAGCACTTGTCAAGTCGTTTGAGGAGTTCGGCAGCGGAGCAAAGAACACAGGAAAAATCCTGCCTGTTCCGTTAGGAATGAAACTCACGCCCCTTGACATCAAACTGACTGATTCGCAGTTCTTTGAACTGAAAAAATATAATGCCCTGCAAATCGCCGGAGCGTTCGGTGTGAAACCGAATCAAATCAACGACTATTCAAAGTCGTCATATAGTAACAGCGAAATGCAGCAGTTATCGTTCTACGTTGACACAGAACTGTTCATCATCAAGCAGTATGAGGAGGAAATCAATTTCAAAATGCTGCCGGATGAAGATTCAGACGACGGATATTATTACAAATTCAACGAAAAAGTATTATTCCGAACCGATTCAAAAACACAGATGGAATATTTGAGAAACGGTGTCGGTGGAATGATTATCAAACCGAATGAGGCAAGACGTAAACTCGACATGGAAGATGCGGAGGGAGGCGATGTCCTACTTGCGAACGGTAGCATCGTACCGTTGACGATGGCGGGTGCAGCATATTTGAAAGGCGAATCCGAACAGGAGAACGCCGATGAACCGGAACAGCCGGAGGAAGAAACAGAGCCGGACACAGAGCAGCCGGACACAGCAACAGAACCGGACGAAACCGACGAGGCAGAGGACGAGGATGAACAGGAGGGAGGTGAATAATCATGCCAAAAAAGAGACGTTTTGATTTTACAAAGAAGAATAAACGCAGCGGGAAAGTTGAAAATGTCGGCTATTTGAATTTAGAGCAGGACGAGGAGCAGAGCAGATGTTCCTTGTATTTCTACGGTGACATTGTATCAGCAACATGGGAATCCATGTGGTACGAGGAGGACAGATGTCCGCAGGACATCGCAGATTTCCTCAACCAGTTAGATGGATATGAGGACATTGACATCTATTTCAATTCCGGCGGTGGAGATGTATTTGCAGGACTGGCAATTTACAACCAGTTAAAGCGATATGACGGACACAAAGTCGGATATGTTGACGGAATGGCTGCATCCATTGCATCAGTCATCATGTTTGCATGTGACGAACTGCATTTCGCAACAGGTGCTCAAGCGATGATTCACAAACCGTTATGCATGGCATACGGAAACGCAGACGATTTCAAGGCGGTAATAAAACAGTTGAATCTCTGCGAGGATTCAATTCTTGATGTCTACATGGAACATGTGCAGGAGGGTGTCACAAGAGACAAAATTCAATCCCTCATGAGCAATGAGACATGGTTCGACAGTAAGAAGATGCAGCAGTATTTCAATGTTGAAATCGAGGAAAAGGCAGCAGTTGCAGCATGTGCATCCGACTTTTTCGAGAAATACAACAATATTCCGGAGACACTCAAGGGAATCGGCACAAAGGACATCGTCGATGCAGTGATTGCAGAACTTGAAAACCGGAACAGTGCAGCAGCAGAGGCAGAAAAACAGAGAATCGAGGTAGAAAAGCAGGAGATTCTCAAAGATTTATACCTTTACGGTATGTAAGAAAGCGAGGAAAAAACATGAATAAGGAATTACAGAAGTTACTCAAGCAGATTAACGACAAGAAAAATGAGGTCAAGAGCCTTGTGAACGACGGAAAACTCGACAAGGCAAAGGCAGCAAAAGAGGAACTCAAGGAGTTACAGAACAGATTTGACCTCCTCTATGATTTGGACGAGGAGGAGCAGGATGACATCAAGGACAAAGTCAACAACGGAACTGCAAAGCAGGTCGGCGGGGATGTCAAGCCGGACAAAAAGAACATCGTGAAATCGTTTGTCAACATTGTCAAAGCCGGATTCCTGCACAAAGAGGCAGACGAGGCAGACATCAAGGTGTACAAGGATGCACTCACATCTGACACAACCGCAGGAAGTGAGGGAGAGGTCGGAATCGGTGTGACAATTCCGGAGGACATCAGAACAGACATCATCGAGTTGCGTCGTTCATCCGACAACCTGGAACAGTATGTCAATGTCGAGGGCGTAACAACCAAGACAGGAACACGAAACATTGAGGTTGATGCAGAATCAACACCATTTGACAATGTTGACGAGGCTGCGGATTTTCCGGAGATGGACGAACCGGAATTTTTACCGATTGAGTACAAGGTAAAGAAAAAGGGTGGAATCCTCAAGATGACAGCAGAGTTACTTGAGGACACAGCATCCAACATCATGGCATACATCAACAAATGGATTGCCAAGAAAACAAAGGCAACCCGTAACGCAATGATTCTCAAGGTACTCAATGAGATGACAAAAGGGAAAGAGGTCACAGTCGAGAACCTTGACAGCCTCAAGGACATTTTCAATGAGCAGTTAGACCCTGCAATCGCTGACAATGCAGTTGTTATCACAAATCAGAGCGGTTTCAACTACCTTGACAAGTTAAAGGATAAAGACGGCAACTATATTTTACAGAAAGACCCGACACAGCAGACAAAGGGAAAGATGCTTTTCGGTGAATATCCTATCGTCAAATTATCAAAGAAAACTCTTGCATCCGAGAAGATTATGAACACCGATGGTCACACAATCGACGGGTACAAGCATCCTATTTTCTGCGGTGATTTAAAAGAGGCAGTCACACTCTTTGACAGAAAATGTCCTCCCAATCGACCTCAATGACAAAGGTGCGGGTTTATGGGATAAGGACATGACCGGAATCAAGGTGCGTGACCGTTTCGATGTGCAGCCTGTTGACAATGGAGCAGTCATCAAGGGTCAGATTACAGAAGTTATCAACGGGTAATATGGCAGCAGGGCGGTGAATCCGTCCTGCTATTGAAAGCAGGTGAGAACATGACGGATGAAGAAAAAGAGAAGTACAGAGGCGGTCTGATTGCTACATGCAAGACATATTGTCACATCGACTATGATGACGACATCGAAATCCTTGAATTGATGCTTGACACGACACTGGATGAAATGACGGAACTGATTCCGAATTTCGACCGGAACAACCTCACAAGCCGTCAAAAACTGCTTGCATTTATGTCCGTGAAAGAACTGTACGACAACCGTGACAAGTACCGGAGCGACACGAAAACGCTATCCGCTGCCGTTTCCTCCATGCTATTGAAAGAAATATACGGAGGTGCAGCAGAATGACAGGCAGAATCAAGATAATTCGCAAGACAACAAGTGTTGTTGACGGTAGACGACAGCAGGAGGAAAAGGAGTTTTTCTCATGTTGGTGTGATGTCAAGAGTTTGGGAACAAATGAAAAATACAATGCGTTGCAGATAGGTCTTGAGAACACAATCATGTTTGAAACGAGAGCCTGCGACAAGATGGAGGAAATCAGATTGAATCTGAAAGAGTTCTACGCAGTATATAAAGGCGTTGAGTTCAAGATATATGATGCATGTCCGATGTTCACAGACGACAGGAAATATCAGTTGAAATGTAGAGCGGGAGCATAGTGTCATAATCTGACACCGGAGGTGATGCAGTGAAAATTGAAATGGAATTTCAAGGCTTGAAAGAACTCATGAAAGCATTTGAGGACGCAGCAAGCGACGAGGACATAAAAGAGGTCAATCAAAAGATTGTAAAGCAAAGCGAACCAGTTGTGAAAAACATCATGTCCGGCAAAATTCCGAAATCGGCAGACATCAAATTATCCGGTAGAGGTTTCGGTTCAAAGTCATCCGTGACATCACATGCAGCGGACAGCATACCGATGGGAGCAGTCAAAATGAAAGACACAGGAGCAACAGCAGATGTCGGATGGGAAAAGTCGGACAATAGCGAACACTTTTATGTGAAATTCATAAACTGGGGAACTATCTATCGCCCGCCTCAAGAATTTATCTATGCAACAGGGCGTGAGGCAGATGCGGAACTGCAAAAAATCGCAGAACAGGAATATCAATCATATTTAGACAACACATTGAAATGAGGTGAGAGCATGAGCAGCAGTCCGGACATCATCAAAGATGCATCCGACGCATTGAAACCAATATCAGACAGGAAAATCATCGTGATGCAAGGATGGTATGACAAAAACATCCATGACAGACATGTGACATTGTGGGATTTGGGAGAAAACGACGAGAATTTTTCGGACGACGATGCAGAGGGAGTGACGCTGTCAGTGCAGGTCACTATATTTTCAGAGAATGACGAGGTTGAACTTGCGAGGGAAATCAAGTCACTTATGAAAGAAAATGATTTCTCATTTGACGGCAGGAACGGAGACGATTCAAAGCCGGAGGACGGAATCTATATGAAAGCACAAAGGTTTTCAAAGTTTTATGAAATGGAGGAATAGACATGAGCGAAACAGTAACACAGGTTAGCGACACAGAACAGAAGATTGTGAGGAGTAGAACTTGCGGTTGTAGAGATTTCTACATCGCAAAACTCACACAGAACGATGCGAAAGCATACGTTGCAGAAACTCCGGTCAAACTGGCAAGAGCAATCAAAGCAAAGGTTGACGAAAAGTGGAGTTCTGAAAAGATTTACTCTGACGATGGAACAGAGGAAGTCATCAATTCCTATGAGGGAACAGAAATCGAACTTGAGGTCAATGCACTCGCACCGCAGGACAGACAGATTCTTTTCGGTCAGTTATACGAGAACGGTTTTCTTGTAAAGACTGCGGATGATAAAGCACCGGAGGTCGCTGTCGGATGGAGAGAAAGAAAACTCAACGGAAAGTATGATTTCAAATGGTTATACGCCGGAAAGTTCGCAGAGGGCATCAGTGAGGAGGCAAGCACAAAAGAGGGCAAATTGTCTCCGACAACAAAGAGCATCAAGGGTTCATTCTATGAGAGAAGTCTTGACAATGCGTATGAGATTTCGGTCGACGAATCAAACCTCGTTTCCGGAGACACAAAGGCAGCAGAGGCAATCAAGGCATGGTTCAGCAAAGTGCAGGAGAAAAACGGCGGTTTAGGCTAATAAGAGGACATATAACAGGAGGATAAATCATGAAAAGAAAAATTATAGTCAATAACAAAGAGTTTACAATGCCGAAAATGTCAATCGACACATACACGGAATATCTCGAACTTGCAGAGATTGTCGACGCAAAACAGAGGTATTCAAAGCAGGACATTGAGGCGATGAGTCTTTTTATCTGCAAAGCATACGGAGACCAGTTCACCGTTGAGGAATTAAAGAATCCGGAGACCGGACTTGATGCAGCAGGATTGATTCTTGAGTTCCAGTTCATTGATATGGGAATCGCCGACGACCTCACCAAACGTATGGAGAAGATAGAGAAAAATTTTCAGAGTGGCAAGTGATACCGGAAATCGAGGTCACTTGCAGAGGTGAGAGACTTTTCATCAATTCCGTAACGGTAGAACAGTATAAAAAATACATCAGTCTCATGGAAAAGAATGACACGGAGAAATTCTCCGGAGTGATGTTTTTCAACAAAAAGATAATGCAGGAGATGTTCGGGAATGAATTGTCGCTTGCAGCAGTTGGGGAGATTGATGCAGTTGAATTTCTGACGGCAATCAAGACGGTTCATTTCATCATGCAGAACATTGTTGCAGAGAAGATGTTGAACATTGTCGAGGTTGAGCAGGTGGAAAAAGAGGCATCCGCATTCGATGACTATGACCGTGAAAATGGATATGAGGACGAGGATGAACAACCGGAGGAAAATCAATGGAAAGTCTGCGGGGAAATTGTTGACCGTGTTGTAAAAATTGCGATTCGGCTATTGAAAAACTCATACAGTCAATGCATGAAAGAGAACATTGTCACGTTGTTGGACTACTTAAAATTTGAATTAGATACAATCAACGAAAATCAGTAAGAGAGGAGGCGACCGAATGGCTTATACAAGCGTCAAAATATCGGCAGATTCGAGCAGTTATCAATCGCAAATGAAATCAGCAGCATCGCAGATGAAAGTCTTGTCTGCGGAATATACGACGGCAGCGACGAAAGCAAAGTTGTTCGGGTCGGAAACAGACAGCCTCAAGGCAAAAGCCGAATCGCTCACTCAAAAAATCACGGTGCAGAAAAACATCGTGAAATTGAACAGTGAGCAGCAGGAGAAGTTGACAAAGAAACTGTCAGACCAAAAGACAAAGCAAGAGGAACTCAAAACAAAGATTGATGCTGCAAAAGAGGCTTATGAGAAATCGACAGCAGAGACCGGAAAGAACTCCGAACAGTCAAAGGCACTCAAAGAGGAACTTGACAAGTTAGAGAAAGAGTTTACTGCAAATGAGACAGCAATCGGAAAGACAGAGACCGCACTTGCAAATCAGACAGTGAAGACGGAAAAGTCAAAAACTGCTCTCATGAACATGGAGGCAGAACTAAAAAACGTTAATGACCAGTTGAAAGATAATAAACTTGAAAAATTTGCGACCGCTTGCGATACGGCGGGAACAAAGATGGAAAGTTTCGGAAAGAAAATGTCGGTTGTCTCTGCCGGAATTGCGGGCATTGGTGCAGCATCTATTGCAGCGTTCAAAGAACTCGACGAGGGATATGACACCATAGTGACAAAGACCGGAGCAACCGGAGAGGCACTTGAGGGATTGACAAAGTCTGCGGATAATGTTTTCGGCACAATGCCGGAGGATATGTCGACGGTAGGCGAGGCAATCGGAGAAGTCAACACAAGATTCCATACAACAGGAACGGAACTTGAAAAGACCTCAAAACAGTTCATACAGTTTGCAACAATCAATGGAACAAACGTCACACAGTCAGTTGACCAAGTCGACAAAATCATGAAAGCGTGGAACGTGGATGCATCACAGACGGGAAACCTGTTAGGATTGCTCACGGCAAAGGCACAGGAAACCGGAATCTCCGTTGACACGCTTGAATCAAATGTACTTGATAACAACGCAGCGTTCAAAGAAATGGGTCTGTCATTGCCTCAAGCAATCAATTTGATGGCTCAATTCGATGCAAACGGTGTTGATTCAACTCAAGCAATGGCGGGTCTTAAAAAGGCATTACAGAACGCCACAGCAGAGGGGAAATCAATGGACGAGGCGTTGTCAGAGACCATCGGCAGCATCAAGAACGCAAAAACAGAGACCGAGGCGATGCAGATTGCAACGGAACTGTTTGGAAAGAAAGGTGCAGCAGAAATGACAAAGGCGATTCGTGAGAATCGAATCGACCTCACCAGTCTGTCGTCATCAATGGAGGAATACGGAACGACGGTCGAGGACACCTACAACGGAACTCTCGACCCGATTGATAATGCAAAAGTTGCGATGAACAACGCAAAACTGGCATTGTCGACACTGGCATCCACAGCACAGACATCCGCAGCACCTATGATTGAGAAACTGACCGGAAAGATTCAAGAGTTGACAAAGTGGTTCACGTCGCTCTCTCCGGCACAGCAAGAAACAATCCTCAAGGTCGGTCTTGTGGTCGCTGCTATCGGTCCGTTGTCAATCGGATTCGGTAAGGTGGCAAAGGGTATCTCCGACACAATAACGACCGGACAGAAATTTGTTTCCGGTGCTGCGAAAATCATTGCAAAGATAACAGCAAAGACAGCA
>ERZ859967.692-NODE-692-length-17885-cov-1.959731_pt1 | contig 17885 bp, 9 predicted proteins | sample MGYA00510115_ERZ859967 | MGnify/ENA primary metagenome ERZ859967 (study PRJEB30046, sample SAMN00715171) | human gut metagenome | study: EMG produced TPA metagenomics assembly of the A metagenome-wide association study of gut microbiota in type 2...
GAGAAAGAAGAGAAACTTGAAATCTTTATTCCGAATGGTCCCCGTCTGGGTAATAAGGTCATTGAAGCCAAACATGTGGCTAAAGCATACGGTGATAAATTGTTGTTTGACGATTTGAACTTTATGCTTCCTCCTAATGGTATTGTCGGTGTGATTGGCCCTAATGGTGCGGGAAAGACGACATTGTTCCGCCTGATTATGGGATTGGAAACAGTGGATAAAGGAGAATTTGAAGTAGGAGAGACTGTAAAGGTGGCGTATGTAGACCAGCAACACAGAGATATTGATCCGAATAAGAGCGTATATCAGGTAATTTCCGGTGGTAATGAGTTGATCCGCATGGGTGGACGTGACGTGAATGCGCGTGCATACCTTTCCCGTTTCAATTTCTCCGGAGGCGATCAGGAAAAACTCTGCGGTGTATTGTCCGGTGGTGAAAGAAACCGTTTACACTTGGCGATGGCTTTGAAAGAAGAAGGTAATGTACTGTTGCTCGATGAGCCTACCAATGATATCGACGTAAACACTCTGCGTGCTTTGGAAGAAGGTTTGGAAGATTTCGCCGGCTGTGCAGTAGTTATCTCGCACGACCGTTGGTTCCTCGACCGTATCTGTACACATATCCTTGCTTTTGAAGGAGACTCCAATGTATTCTACTTCGAAGGTTCATATTCAGAATATGAAGAAAACAAAATGAAACGTTTGGGAAATGAAGAACCAAAACGCGTTCGTTATAGAAAGTTAATGACTGACTAGTATAAAGTAATAGATTGAAGCATTTATAATGCTTTCTGTTTCAAAATAAAAGGCTCTGCAAATATTGTAGAGCCTTTATCGTTTTATAACAAGGGAAAACGTTTATCTCTCTTAAAAAATTGTAGTATAATCGTAATGTAGTTCTAAATATTATTAATTATATTTGTGCACAGTTTTTAAAAGCAAACAATTTATATTAACTAATCAACTACATTTATGTTAAAGAGAATGCGATCTTTTTTAGTAGCGGCGATGCTCATGGTCATTGCTACCGTTAGTGCGCAGGTTACCACTTCTAGTATGAGTGGTAAGGTTACAGCACAAGATGAACCTATCATTGGAGCGACTGTGGTTGCAATCCACGAGCCGTCAGGTACACGTTATGGTACAGTGACTAATATCAGTGGTCAATTTAATTTGCAAGGTATGCGTACCGGTGGTCCTTACAAAGTTGAAGTTTCTTATGTTGGTTATCAGACTGCTATTTATAAAGGTGTAAATTTATCGTTAGGAGAAGTATACACTTTAAATGTAGTTTTAAAGGAAAGTTCTGAATTATTGGATGAAGTTATAGTAACAGCACAGAAAACAGTAGAGAAGATGGGGACTGTAACGAATGTGAGTGAGCGTCAGTTAACGACATTGCCTACTATTAATCGTAGTATTACTGACTTTACTAAACTTTCTCCTTATGCGGGTGGCAGTAATTCTTTTGCCGGACGTGATGGACGTTATAATACAATAACTGTGGATGGTGCAGCTTTGAACAATAATTTTGGTTTGAGTACTAATAATTTGCCGGGTGGAGATGCGCAGCCTATTTCACTTGATGCAATTGATGAAATTAGCGTTAATGTTTCTCCTTATAGTGTTACGTATTCCAATTTTACGGGAGCTTCTATTAATGCTGTAACCAAGAGTGGTACAAACGAATTAAAGGGAACAGTTTATACATATCAGAAACCAAAGAATTTTATAGGAAAATCTATTAACGATGTTGACGTTCCTAATGTGGAAAGTTATAAATCCAGTTTGTATGGCTTTACATTAGGAGCTCCGATAATAAAAAATAAACTATTCTTTTTTGTAACGAATGGAAGCTTCGCCTCCACTGTATTCGTTGCTTGGTATTCCTGAACTTTGAGGGACTATGCGTAGATATTTGTCTTCCATCCATATAGCTTGTTTTCTTCCATAAGTATACATATCAGTTGTAATAATAAGAAATAGTTCACATTTTGTTGTGTTTTTGGCATAATCTTCGTTTTTTAGAATAGAATATGTACCTTCACGCGTAATTTTAGGTGTATATATATCTGTAAAAGTCCCATCGGAATTAAATATATACTCTTGATCCCAAGCGCCATAAGGAATAGCTTCCCATTCGCCACTCCATTTTTCGTCGAATTGTTGCGCTCCTTTCCAATGCCCTACGATATCCTTCTTCATAGCCTGGTACATCTCTTCTTGATGTGCGAGTGCCTTTTCCTCATCGGTTAGTTTTGATTCGTCATTTTTAGAGCAGGCTGTGAATAACATGGTGAATGTTATTGCTACGAGAAATAAAAGATTTTTCATATTTTATAGTCTTTAGTTGTTTATTGTTTGTTGGATGCAAATGTACGGAATATTATTAAGATAGCAAGAAATCTAAGGGTAAATATATATTTTTTGTTTATACACAGAATACTGTGAAGCCATCTCTTCTTGTGTATATTTAAAGAAAGAATTCAATTAGATTGTTGCTTTCTGATTACATAATTGAGTAATATTAGTAAAACTATTTCGTAATTAGTTTCAACCCTATTTGAAACACTTCGTTTCTCACCGAGAAACGAAGTGTTTCACACCGAGAAACTAATAGTTTCATACGGTGAAACTATTTTTGAAACTAATCGCTGTAGGTGAAGAGGCGGTGAGCTTGTTGCCCTTCACCCGCAAACTCTTTATTCATCGAAGATACAGAGAAAAGGTGAAAGAGGACGTGGAAAGATTGAAAATAAATATCCAGTGGCAAATTTTATTCGATTCTGTACTGTATTAGAAATGCATATACTCACTGTATCGGATATGGAATGGAAGATGGCAATATATCTTACAAGGAAGTCTTGTTCCGGTGCTACACCGGCAAATAAAGCAATACGGCATCACTGACTTTTGATACCGTTTGTAGGATATATAGATCCAACGTATTGGGTATATAACTCCAATAGTTCAAGTATTAGTGATTGACAACTAGGATATTAACTCCTTGATAGTAGATTTTGTATAAGTATATCCGGATTAGCTATAATGATATTGGTTTTAGTTCAAGGGATGTTTTACAAAGACAAGGTGAAACCGATAATGTTCTGTTTCACCTGCATTTCCCCCTTGCTTTCACCCGCTATTGCTTTATTCATCGGTATTTCGAGAATTAGGTGGAATTGATGAACCGCATTATATTATAGTTACATTTTTGATGCCTAATTTATAAGGAAGGTAAGTTGCACAGTATTTCGTTACCGAATGATTCCATGATTCTTCTATTTTATCAAATTCGTGACTCTAACGTAAGTGTCACGGATTCAAAGAAAGCTTTTCTTTTGAGTATTGCCTTTGATTCTATCTTTGCTCTCATTAAAACTTAAAAACGGAATATAAGTATGAAAGACGAATTGTACATTAATGGAAAAGATGCCTATATCACATGGGGCATTAGTATGGACAGCACTTCTCTGTCCTTTCTCATGACTCCTTCAGCCAATAAGGCATATTTAGAGAATGAGAGCCGTTTGGATCACGGTAAGCGGGTGACGGTGACCAACCCGGTGATGGACACTCGTGATCTGACGTTACAACTACATCTGACGGCCGACACGGAAGAGCAATTTTTCCAACGTTACCGTAGCTTCTGCGAGGAACTGACTAAGGGAAGGCTGGAGATAGCAACAAAGTATCAACCGGACTTGGTTTACAGAACCATTTATCTGTCGTGTAGCCAATTCAGCCAATTTATGCGTGGTATTGGCAAGTTTACTCTTAAACTGAATGAACCCAACCCAAATGATAGAGCAGTATGACAGTAGATATTAAAGATGCCACCGGAAATATTCGCTTTTCTACTCCTATAAACAAGGGATCAAAGCGTAAATTCACGTTGATGCAAGAAGACTATATAACTTTAAAGTTTTCTTTGGAACATCCTGTTTATTTCAACTTAGGAGACGGAATAGATAATGAGCTAGGTATATTTGAGCTTATAGATCTTTATAAACCTGTTTATAATACTACTACAGGTGGTTATGATTACGAGCTTCGTTTAGATGCTTATTATTGGAAATGGAAGAACAAGAAATTTTTCTATACTCCGGAGAATGCAGGAAGAGAAGCTGGATGGAATCTGACAGCTACTCTTGAAACTCATTTAAAAGTCTTTATTGACAACTTGAATGTTCTTGGTTATAAATTTAGGAACCAAGAGTTTATTTTTAAAATAGACGATACGGTGGGACAATCTTCTAAACTCGTATCCTATAATAATACGAATCTAATTGATGCTCTTACTCAAATGGCTGAAACATGGGAATGCGAATGGTGGATAGAAGACAAATTCATTCGTTTCGGACGTTGTGAATATAGTTCTCCGATAGATTTCAAAGCCGGTGATTTGCAGGATACCGAGAATGTGAACGTCAACTCCATGCAAAGAAGTGACAGCCAAACAACGTATGCGACTCGTATTTATCCTTTTGGCTCTACCCGTAATATACCTGATAGCTATCGGAAAAGTCTTATCTTTGATGTGAAAGAAATCGAAGGAAGAGACATCCTTGATACTGCAAGGCCATTGAGTAATAAATATTTCCCGATTTCTACACAGACTGAAGGTGGCCTTAACCCTATTTTTTCAAATGCTATGTATAACTTTCCACAAAGTCAGTCCATTGCATCAGTCACTACCAAAAGGAAGATAGATTCTTTGTCAGGAGGGAGATACAAAATAAAAGTCGACGGTTTTTCTTGTGAATTTTTGGGCGGTGACAGGACTGATGGTTTAAAGGATTTTATAAAATTGAGAGTGTGGCTTACGTATGATACAGGAGGAGTTACAAAGCAGGTGGATATTTTCTCCGAAGAGAAAAATATTCCTCAAATTCCGGCTGGTACAGGTGTTTATTTAGATATCCCGAGTAAAGTAGTTGAATTTACGCTACCCGATGATTGTCAGAATATAACTATCGCTTCTGAGTGGAGCACAAAGCGAGTGCGCACTACTGATACTTATAATGTTGGAATGTTCACTCATGGTTACAATCCTGCCGTAGCTTATTCTAATTCTATTATGGTAACTTTTATCTCTGGTAGTAACGCAGGGAAATCATACCAGGCTGTGTATAATGCCACTTTTATACCAGAAGAGGGTAATTCTATTCGCCTTCCGGAAGGTATATCCGCTTCTTTGGGTGATCGATACAGTATTGACAACATTATCAAAGGTAAAGTTCCCGATAACTATTTCAGTAAAGATGAGAAGGAACTTACTTTGAATGGCGTTATTCAGAAGCGTCTTATGCTTGCTGAAGGAATCTCTTATGTAGATGCTTACCGTTATACTCCCACAGGGGAACGTATTGACATCGAAGATGAACGTTACGATAATCCTGATAATGTTGAAATGTCGAAAGAAGAAGCAATCGAAGAGATTGTTGTATTCGAGGATGAATATCCGAAGTATATTGGTAGTACTACGGTGGTTCCTGATCCTACTTGGGAAAATGAAAAGGCTGATGATAAGCCAACCGGCAATAAATATCCTATCTATACCTTCAAAGATACAGGACTAAAGAACTTTACAGAAGATTTTAGGTTGAATGGTGACGAATTTCATTTGATATTCCAGACAGGTTTACTTGCTGGGATGGATTTTGTTATTAATCTCGTAAAGAGTGATGATGCCGGAACAACTTTTGAAATCGTACGCAATAAAGATTATGGTCGTTATCTCCCAGACGACGCGCTTTATCCCCAAGCTGTTCATACGGAAAAAGGAGAAGAAATTCCAGCTGATACATACATTCTTTATGGCTTTGATACAGCTTTTATCTCTGAACAGATGTTGCCGGAATCAGAGCAAGCACTTTTGGAAAAGGCTAAAGATTATGTAAAGAAATCTATGATAGATCCTTCTACCTATAATTGCGAGATGGATAGCATATACATTTATAATGAGGGTAATATCCGTACTTTTGAAATTGGTCATAAAGTAAATCTTATTAATAAAACTTATTTTGAAGAGGGACGTCAATCCCGTGTTATCGGGTTTGAATGGCCTTTGGATATTCCTTATGATCATCCTATTTATACTGTTGGCGAGACTGCTGCCTATTCTCGTTTGGGAGCAATAGAAAGTAAAGTGGATTCTCTAACTTATAAAGGACAGACATATAGTGGAACTAGTGTAAATGGAGGAGGTGGAACTAGTGTTTATGTGATTGGAGTATATGATAAAACTCTGCCATCAGATAGAAATACATTTTCCTCAAAAAGAATTATTAATGAAATTGAGGAGCGTGCATTAAGTAGAACTGATGCCGATGAGGCTGCCGGATTAATTAGTTTCTCTAAGGGATTAATTTCTGAAGAACTGATAGAGGCTAACAACGGTCTTGTTGTTCGTAGGCAAGAAATCATGGAAGTTTCTCCAATGGTTTTAGTGGAGGAAGATGATGCTTTGATAGAAGAATTATCAGTAAGGAGTGATATTACGACTCTTGGAGAAATAACTAATGTGAGTAAAGAAGCAGATGAAATATCGGAAACAAATGATTTGATAGTACGTCTTTCTGGAGCTTCAGAGTGGACTGTTGACACGACATTATTTTCTAATATTTCGAAATTGATGGAAGAGGTCTTTCCATTTACTATGTCTCTCAGTGGGGGAGCTACGTATGAGAAAGGTAGCACTCAAACGATAAGTCTTTCTTGGAGTTATGATAGAGATATAACATCTCAATCAATTAATCGAAAAACGGTAGCAGTTGATATTCGTACAAAACAATATGAAGGTATTACAACTGATACAACTTATGCTTTGTCGGCTGTATCTAACGGACAAACTTATACGAAATCTATTTCTGTAGGATTTAAATTAAAAAAGTATTATGGAGTCTCTGTTCATGAATCACTAACTAATGAAGAAATATTGCTTTTACCTAGTTTATGGGCGGAACGTGCACAAACCCCTACTGTATTTGATTGTTCAGGCGGCAAGTTTCCTTATTACATTTTGCCTACATCTATGGTATCTGATATTCAGTTTGGGATTGGAGGATTACGCAATTCTGATTGGATAGAAGAGATACGGGAGATTACTAATGCTTATGGATATACGGAGAGTTATACAATATTTAGGTTAAACAGCATCCAAACAGGGGTGTTAAATATAGAAGTAAAATAATGGCAATATTAAGTAACGGTAAGTTTTATGGCTTCCTTTGTTCTGTTAAAGAAACCGGGCAGAAATTAGCAAATGGAGTGAAAGAATATGTGGAAGATTTTGTGTCAGGATTTGCCGGGCATGGGTGGAAGATATGGGAATATGTTAAAGGCAAATGGATGCTGGAAATAGACTCGATTCGTGTTCGTGGACAGTTTACTGTATTTGAAATGCTGATCAGTAAAGTGAGGGCTATTATTGGTGCACAAGCTATAACGCAAGGTTGTGGGAAGATAAAGACTGCTGAATTATCAGAAGATGGAAGTGCTTATCTTATCACGCTGGAAGATGCTGATATGAGTTTTATGGAACATGATTTTATCCGTTGCCAAGAGTTTACCGGAAGTCAGAAGGTTTATCATGTAGAGATAGAATCAGTAGCAGATGGAATAATTCGAGTTCCTTTATCTGAGTTTGATTTGGGTGAAGAGGGGATAGTAGTGAATCCACCGGCTCCGGGAGATGATATTGTGCAATTCGGTAACTCGCAGAATAAAGCTCGTCAATCTGCTATCTACCTTCATGCGGATGAGACAGGACAACCAGCTATTGATGTAATGTTTGATATCAATAGCAAGAACTGGGACGGTAAAGTGAAAATCCGTGTCGGCGGTGATATCCCTGACAGTGGAGGTTTGAAAGGTTTCTACTGTGAAAACGGCATGATCAAAGGAACTGACTCAAACGGGCACACAGTGTATTGCATCTATCCTGACGGTACAGCTGAATTTGGTGACAACTCCGCAAAGTTCTGTACTGACAAGTCTGGATATATTGCTGGTGGTGCAATCTCTTGGGTATGGAATGCGGAGAAGAAAAAGTGTGTATGTACCATGAAGGATGTTGTTCTAACTTGGGATAATTTGTCAGATGAAGCGAAAGAGAATTTGAAAGGTGAACCAGGTAAAGATGGGACGGATGGAAAAGATGGCGATCCTGGTAAGGATGGACTAGATGCTAATCTTTTACCGTGGATTGAGGAATGGAATGGATATGCTACAGAAATAGGTGAAGGGTATATCGTTACTCCCAAGTTGTTTTCAGGCACAAAGGCCATTGATGAAAATGGTAAGGTATGGCTGACAGGAATAGCGCAAGGAAAAGATTGTCTCATGGTTGCTGATGGGACAACACGGACGGGAATATTCGCTTTGGTTAACAATGAAATTGTGTTTGAGCTTGACCCGATAAATAGGAAATATAAATTTTCTGGTGAGGTAAATGCTGATTCCGGGACTTTTAATGGGGTTATAAATGCTAATTCTGGGACTATCGGTGGTTTTAATATATCAAACGGACGTATAGGTTCTGTAATTACCGCAGGAGGTGGTGAATATAATGGAGGGAATCTTTCTTTGCTTGACGATCTTATTCGTGTAGGAAACAAGGATAGTTATTCGTTATTAGGAAGTAATACAATTCCTGCTTCAGCGGGTGGAATTTACACTTCAACATGTAGGATCGTTAACAATAATGTAAATAAAGAATACGGAGGCGTGAATTATGGTATGATGATAAATGTAAGCGGTGCGGAAAAAAATTATGGAATTTCATCAAATGCGCCAATCTTATCAAATGCATGCATTAGTACGAAAGTTGCCACTTATATTCATTGGGAAAATGGCGCACGTGAAAACGATATGGATTTATCAAGATATAGTGTTTTTTTACTTGGGTCTAATGGCAGGATGAGTTTAGAACTCCCGAGCGAGAGTACAGTCGCAAGGATGTTTAAATTATCGTCACTTCCTGTTGATTTTTCATTAATGTTTACCCTTCATATAAGACCTTGGTCGTATGACATAACAATTAATAACGTATATGATTGGAATGCGAATTTGATTAATGTAACAATGGTTAAAGGAGATACTCTCACGCTTCTTATTAGTAAATATGATGGATTTCGGTACGATGTACTAAACAGGCAAGATTAGTAGAGTATATATGGAACTAAACGACTGGCTAACTATACTCGGAGCTTTAGGAGGCTTGGAAGCAATCAAGTGGATAGTTAACTTCTACGTTAATCGGAAGACTGACGCAAGGAAAGAGGATGCGGCGGCAGATGCAGCAGAGAATGAGAATGAACGTAATCAAGTTGCTTGGTTGGAGGAACGTATTGCTCAACGGGATGCAAAGATTGATGCTATTTATGTTGAGTTACGAGAGGAGCAATCTGCTCATTTGGAAGATATACATAAAAGATATGTGGCAGAATTGCAACTTAAAGAAGCTGAATTGAGTAGATGCGATTTATGGGAATGTCTGAAAAGGATTCCACCCAAATTTAAAAATAAAATCAAGGAGGAACAACTATGAGAATATTGATTGATAACGGACATGGTGAGAATACTCCCGGCAAGCGCTCGCCAGATGGAAAATTGAGAGAATGGGAATATACAAGAAGGATTGCTGATATGGTAATAATTGGATTACGAAATAAAGGGATAGATGCGGAAAGGATCGTTAAAGAAATGGTAGATATACCTTTATCTGTCCGATGTAGGCGTGCAAATACGATTTATAGAGAAACCGGAGGTAATGCTATATTAGTTTCTATTCATTGTAATGCTGCAGGGATGGGTTCGGATTGGTTGTCTGCACATGGATGGAGTGTATTTGTATCCAACAATGCTTCGATAAATAGTAAGAATCTGGCTGTATGCTTGGCTGAAACGGCCATAAAGAAAGGTCTTTTTGTTCGTCAACCAGTTTCTGGGCAACTATTCTGGATGCAAAATCTGGCTATATGTCGGGATACACTTTGTCCGGCTATCCTGACAGAAAATTTCTTTCAGGATAACAAGAAGGATGTTGAATTTCTATTATCAGATGAAGGTAAACTAATGGTTACACAAATTCATGTGGATGGAATAATAGATTACTTGAAAAAAATAAGAGATGAAGTTACTTCCATGTATATTGGTTATTCTTATCACGCTGGGGGGATGGTTGAGCTCTTGTAGAACCCAATATATTCCTGTCGAGACGATAAGAACCGAATATCGGGCTCGTGATAGTATCCGATATGACAGCATATATCATCGTGATAGTGTATATGTGATGGTGAAAGGAGATACTGTATGTGAGTATAAATACAAGTATTTGTATAGATATCAGTACGTAAACAGGACAGATACTTTAATGAAGGTAGATTCGATACAGATTCCTTATCCGGTGGAGAAGCAACTATCTAAATGGCAACAGTTCAAACTGGATTTTGGAGGTACTGCCATGTTGGTGATGATTATAATTGTGATAGTAAAATTGAAAAACTTAAAAATGTAGTAGATATGAGTGAAGAATTGAAAGGAACAAATATATATGCTCCTATTGTTCCGGGCACTGATGAAGATAAATATCCAACCCATGATAGTAAATATGGTAAGGGAGGATATAAGGAGGTCTCAACTTTGGAAGAACGTGATTCTCTTCCTGAAGAGCGTCTTCGCGTAGGTTGTAAAGTGTATGTAGTATCAGAGGGTAAAGAGTTTCATTATAAAGGTGACGGTGAATGGGAAGAGTCCAAAGGAGTAGCTAAATTGGGTGAATTGGAGGATGTTGAGTTTACAGAAGATCCCCGGAATGGTTCTGTCTTAGTTAAGCAGGATGATAGGTGGATTCCCGCATCGGAGATGTTTATTCCCACTGGAGAAATGACGGACGGTACTGCTATTAAGACATTTGATGATTTAGTTGGCTTTATTGTTTCCATGTCAGGAGGCGATAAGGTGCAACGTAATATTCGTGTGGTAAATAACTTGGACTCAAAAAACCTGTCTGCCAGTAAAGGAGATCCATGTGTTTTAGATTTAACATTCGTATCTCAGGAACGATATAGTATTAGTGATCCTTACGAAAATACGGGGGAGAGAGGACTGTTACAAATAGCTGTTAAAAATACAGTAAATTCCGAGTACGTAGTAGTCAAGGAGATGTATATACCTTCTGCCGTTTCGATTAAGGTTGACATTGCAGAGTATTTGTCTTCGGGTGCAAATAACGTCATGGTAAAGGTTACCGGAGAAGTGACAGAGGAATCAACCCCGGCTTTTGTATATACAGTACAACTGACATCCCTTTCTATCTCTGCTAATAATTTTAAGTGGTGGACCGCTTATACCGGTGATATCATTATGCCGTTTAATATCGGAGGAAATGTTTCTAAGGGTTTATTTATAACTATTTCAGGAAAAGACTATAATGAAGCCTATGAATTGCCACTTGGCACAAATGTGTTTGTAGAGACAGCATTGAATTATAGTATACCGCACCCTGAAAAAACCGGTGTATTCAGAGTTTCTGCTTATGTAGCCAATGCGGATGGAAGTATTCGTACCAAGACAATCTCATTTAATATTATTTGTGCTGTGTCCGGAACACAGGAAAAGTTGATTGCAATTAATAATATGGCAGATAAAGCTACGAACTGGTCTGAAAACACATTGTTTGAATATACGATGTATGATGGTGATAATGTGAGTACTAATGCCATATTCCAAATTACTAAGGATAGTGAAGAGGTCTTTAATTCAGTAGAAGATAATATCTCTACTTCTACCAGATATTCTTTTTCATTGCCACTTGAAATAGATACTATTGATAATCAGGATTTCTTCATCATTGCTGCAATAAGGAGTGGCGACATCTTACTAACAGCCCCTCTGACTTTCCAGGTAAACAACTCTCTTGGCTATTCCGCTATTGCGGGAGCTGTTGTGTATATTAATCCTAAGACGAGAACAAACCGGCAAGGTAATCGTGAATATATGATTAATGAAATAGATGGTTCCCTGATTGAAGCTGAATGGTCAGGAGTTAACTGGGGAAATGATGGATGGGTAGATGATAGCTTTGGCTACAAAACTCTCCGAATGCTTGCAGGTTCAAGTGTGAATATTAACTATAGTCCATTCTCAAAAGAATGTGCTCGAACGGGTAAAACCTTTGAAATAGACTATCAGATTTCAAATGTGACAGATTTTTCGAAACCTATTATTACCATATCTACTCCGATAAATGATTCATTTATTGGTCTGAATATTTATCCGGATGATGTAGTGATGTACTCTCAATCTTTGAAAGATAAGGATGTGCAGAGCCTTCACACATTTGAAGAGAAACGCACTCGACTCACACTGACAGTAATGCCTGATGCCTATGGAAATTCAGGATTTAATCTCTGTATCTTATATATCAATGGCATAAAGAATCGTGAATTCACCTATGAAAATAATGATTATTTTGCTCATAACGGCATCATTGCAATAGGTTCCGAATCTGCTGACGTGGATGTCTATGGTATTCGTGAATATGATTCGGCACTGACTTCACAGGGAGTACAGACAAACTTAGTGAACTGGATGTCTACTACAGAAGAAAAAGATAAGTTCAAGCTTGCTAATGATATTCTTGATGCGAATGGTTCTGAAATTGACTTTAACAATACAGTAGATCAGTATAACGTTATTGTGTTTGATACAATTATTCCGAGTATGGCAGATCAAACACAACGTGTCGGGACGTTGGAGGTTTATTACTATGACCATCCGGAATGGAATGTTTCTATCAGTAATGTAGCAGCTAAAGGGCAGGGAACCTCTTCTATGAAATACTGGATATGGAACACCAGTTATAAGCTTGATAAAAACCTCTCTGTGATTACTCATGCGGATGGGAGTACAAGCAAAAAGACCTGGCAGATGGTTCCTTGGATTCCTGCGGGAGAAAAGTTTACCGCAAAGAAAAACTTTGCTTCAAGTATGCAGTCTCATAAGATTGGCGCTGTCAATTCATATACGGATTTATATAAACAGGTGGGGTTAAGAAACGAAGCGATGTTAACCGAAAAGTATGCTGATGCACGTGTATCAGTGTATGAACTTCCTTTCTTCTGTTTCGAGAAGTCCATCAATGATGAAGGGAAAACTGTATATACCTTCAGAGGTTTATATACATTTGGTCCGGATAAAGGAGATAAGAATACATTTGGTTATGATACGGATATGTTTCCGGGTTTGCTAAGTATTGAGGGCTCTGATAACTCACCATTATTGACCCTGTTTCGTGTGCCTTGGAACCCCAACAGTGGTAGAATCGTATATAATGCAGACAAAGAGGCATGGCAGTATAATGGAGCTAACTCTATTAATTTTGGAGCTGGCAAAGTCGAGAATATAAGTAAATGGATACCAACCTATAATCATGTATATCAGTGTTCTCCTCGTCTGCTTCCATTTGAGGGCACTCCGGATGAGTTGAATGCAGATATGTCTCAATATCGTGTGCAACCTTATGAATTTTGGATTGCGAAGTCTGGTGATCCGAATCAATTTGACGTATATTATTATGAAGCTTCTGAAGGAAAATTCATTCCTTCGGATATCGGTGAAGGCACTATTAATTTGAAGACCCAACTTGTTGACAAAGGGTATGGACTTTCTATTTCTGATCTGACAGGGAAGAGCAATAATGAAATGAATACCTTATTTATTAATGCTCGTATAGCTAAGTTCAGGCAAGAAGCTGCTCAATACTGGGATATTGACGACTGTTTGTACTTTATGAATAATGTTGAATTTAATGCCGGAACAGATGAGCGTGCTAAGAATACATATCCTTACTGTTTTGGTACTGAAACTTCAAGATGGCGATGGCGTGTGGATGATGCGGATACTCGTTTTGACACAACTAATAGAGGACTTCCTGACAAAGAATATAGTGTTGAAACGCACGATTTGGATGAAACCGGAGCTGCAATTTGGAATGGCGAAACGAATAACTTCTTTAATTTGATGGAACTTGCTTTCCCGGAAGAGAAAATCACAAGTATGCGTAAGTCTATGAGTGCAATGCAGGAACTCGGTGGCTTAAAATCTGGAAATGACCTTGAAAAGATATATGCTTTCTATAAGAAATATTACTTCGACCAGGCACAGGAGTATTTTCCGGCAAATGGCTATAATGCTGATGCAAAATATTGCTATGAAAATGGTAAGCTTGCATATAATAGAGGTATCTATTCAAATGATACAGATCCAATTACCCAGTCATTAGGCGATCACTATTTGGCTGAACAACGGTGGATTACGAAGCGTATTCTTTATATGATGAGTAAATACTCGTTTGGTTTATTCTCTGCTGCCGGTACTGATACTATAACTGTGCGTGCTGCCGGAAATACGATAAAATATGCGCTTACACCCGCTATGGATATGTATCCGGCTATTTCCAACGGTACTTCAATTATTAAAGGAAAGCGAACGAAGGCTGGTGAAGTATGTGAAATGGAAATAGAACTTTCAGGTTCTGGAGATCAGCAAAATGCAATTGAAGGAACTTCTTATTTGCAGGATATTGGTGACTGGCATGATAAAAATGTGCAGGGGTCGATGGTTATTCAGGGTAAAATGTTGCGTGAAATACGTTTGGGGCATAAAACAGAGCCGATAACCATTTCTATTTCATCATTGACAATATCCAATTGTGTCTCATTGCAAAAACTGATATTGTCCAATATCCGGCAATTGAGTGGTGCTCTGAACCTAACCGCGTGTACGCATTTGAAAGAAGTATATGCTGATGGAACATCTTTATCCCAAATCAAATTGCCTTTTGGAGGTGGACTTGAATTGGTGGAATTCAGCTCTTTGAATCAATATATATCTTTATCTAACTATCCTCTTTTGACTAACGAAGATGTGAAAATAGATTTATGCAAAAAGATTATCAGTGACTTTTTTATTGTTGATTGTGTAAAAATGCAACCGATTCGGCTTCTAGTTGATATTATGAATTCACAAACAGATCAGGAAACCACCCATTCATTGAAGCGTATTCGTGTTGTCGGTTTTAATGAGACATATAATACTTCAGATATGTTGGATAAGCTGGCAATATTGGCGGATGGTACATATCAGGGGTTGAGTAGCGAGGGATTGGCTGGGGAGGATGAGCTTCCTGTGTTGGATGGTACATTGAATGTCTATGCGAATGCTTATGAGGATTCTGTAGAAAGCTTGAGGGGGGCTTTCAAGAAACTCATGTTAAATGTCTTTGGAGAATTCTACTTGAGATTCAAGGATAAAGAAGTGGGAGAGTATATGATATCTACTTTAGGTGATGGTATCGGTATTACAAAAAATAGATTGTCACAAATAACGGCAAGTCAATTTGGTAAACCATTCAGAAACAATACAGAAATCTCTAATTTTGATGAATTTCAATATATGACATCTGTCGGAATGGTAGATACCGAGTTATTCCTTGGCTGTACTTCGCTATCTTCTATAATACTTCCCAATAATATAACAGGTATTTATAATAGCTCGTTTTATAGCAATATTAATCTGAAAAGTATAATCATACCTAAAACAGTGAAGGAAATGTCGCAAGCTGTATTTGAGAAGTGTTCAAATCTAGAAAGTTGTGTGTTTGAAGAAGGTAGAACTGAAACCTTGAAATATAGATGGAGTCTGTTTATGCAGTGCACTTCTTTGAAAGAGTTGATATTTCCGGATGATTGCATTATTGATGGTAATAACAATAATATGTTTGATGGATGTACATCTTTGAAAAGGGTAATCCTACCTAAAAACACAACGGTACTTGGTTCTAATTTCTTCAGAAACTGCACATCTTTGGAGGAAGTAAATCTTCCAGCTACCATAACTTCAATTGGACGTTCTGCTTTTCAGGGATGTGCTATAAAATCTATAATCTTACCAAATATACAAAACGTCATATTGGATGGTAATGTGTTTTATGAGTGTAAAAATTTAGAGTCCATTACTATTCCGGGAGGTTATGATATTGGTACACTTGCTTCAAGTTTGTTTGGATATTGTGAGGCACTTGTTGATGCGACTTTAGAAGAAGGTATCACTGTAATAGCTCCGAATCTTTTTAATAGATGTATTGCTCTGAAAAAAGTAATGCTACCTTCTACTGTGACAACCATTGGAACGAGTATTTTTTTTAATGATTATTCAATGGAGATACTTATAGTTAAATCTGTAACTCCTCCAACGGTGGATGGTAATGATTTGGGATACAACTTTAGCAAGCAGTGCAAAATATATGTGCCTGATTTATCTGTGGATATATATAAACAAGATCGCTGGTGGTCACAGTATTCTAGTAGAATATACCCTCTGTCTTCATATAACGAATAAAATAATAAGATGTTTTTTCGTTCTTAAGTGATATATCTTATTTTATAAGATTATCTGATATGAGATTTTAATTGTGACAGGATGTGTGCGGTTAAAATCAGGAGATAAGCCGCAAATTTTGCGGCTTATTCTGCACTTGAATGATTAATCTCCGATAAAAATTCTATTTTTGCATATTCATAAATCAAGAGAAGAATATGTTGAAAATATTAGTAACCTACGCCGTCCAAGGCGAATTTGTAGAGATTAAATGGCCGGATGTAGAACCTTATTACATTCGTACAGGTATTGGAAAAGTAAAATCAGCTTTTCATCTGGCAGAAGCAATCCGCCAGGTACAACCGGACTTAGTACTCAATATCGGAAGTGCCGGAACAGTCAACCATCAGGTAGGAGATATCTTTGTCTGCCGCAAGTTCATAGACCGTGATATGCAGAAAATGAAAGAGTTCGGATTGGAGTGTGAGATCGATTCATCAGCTTTGCTCGAAGAAAAAGGTTATTGCACGCATTGGACAGAAGATGGGATCTGTAATACGGGAGATGGCTTCCTCACCGAGTTGACTCACGTTAGCGGAGACGTCGTGGATATGGAAGCCTACGCACAGGCATTTGTCTGCCGTTCAAAAGAAATCCCGTTTATTTCCGTGAAGTACGTGACTGACATTATTGGCCAGAACTCCGTGAAACATTGGGAAGATAAACTTGCCGATGCACGGCAGGGACTATCACACTATTTCAATGTCTTGAAAGAAAGAATATGATAAGTGACTCCTGCGGCTATCAATCCCAGGAGAATCTTTACCCATATAAAAGGAATCAGGAAGAAAATGCAATAAAGCATCGTTCCCCACATTAATACGAGAGAAATTATTTTGGCACGGAGAGGAATCGCCTTGTTTTCGCGGAAATTGCGGATATAAGGACCGAAGTGCCGATGATTGAGCAGCCAGTTATATAATCGGGGTGACCCTTTGAAATAAAGGGCGGCGGTGAGTAATAGAAAAGGGGTAGTGGGCAGTAGCGGCAGAAAGATGCCGAGAATACCGAGCGCAAGGGAAATACTACCTAAAACAATATATAGAGTTTTCATGCGGCAAAGATAGTGCAAAAAAAGGGAAAAAATAACACTCTTTGCTGGATGAAAACTCTATTTTATATTACCTTTGCCGTTGCATCGAGGTGACATTAGATGCGTGTAACTATTAAAATACATACACTCATGTTTACAGTAATCAAACGCATGGAGATCTCGGCTTCTCATAAGCTGGTACTCCCGTATCGCAGTAAATGCGCCAGTTTACACGGTCACAACTGGATTATCACCGTCTATTGCCGTTCCGCACGGCTCAACTCCGAAGGAATGGTGGTAGATTTCACCCGCATCAAAGAAGTGGTCACGGAGAAACTCGACCATCAAAATCTGAATGAAGTACTTCCATTTAATCCCACAGCGGAGAATATCGCCCGGTGGGTAT
>ERZ859967.699-NODE-699-length-17774-cov-2.573226_pt1 | contig 17774 bp, 28 predicted proteins | sample MGYA00510115_ERZ859967 | MGnify/ENA primary metagenome ERZ859967 (study PRJEB30046, sample SAMN00715171) | human gut metagenome | study: EMG produced TPA metagenomics assembly of the A metagenome-wide association study of gut microbiota in type 2...
GAGTCCCCGGCGCCAGCGGGGCATCCACATCGTCACACACGGCACAGCCCACCTCGGCGGCAAGTTTTTCTGCCGAAGCACGGGTGCGGCTGGTCACGCCCACCAGCTCGTAGTCCGGCAGCAGACCCTTCTTCCACGCGTCAGCCACGATGTTGCCCAGAAATCCGCAGCCCACAATACCCAATTTTGTTTTCATACCGTATCCTAAACTCCTTTTTTCTGCCTATGGCAGCATATTCATAACCAGTATACCATACCGGGTACAAAAAGGGAAATGATGTTTACGGCAGCCCGGCTGGCAAGACATAAAAAGTTAACAAAATAAATTACAAAAAAATTACCATCGCGCTTAGAATCTTCTTAAAATGAATGATATATCGAATAATAATTGCAAACCGCTCTGTTTGCTACACCACTACTACACCAATTTTAGATAATTGTCAAATCCGATTTTGAGTCTTAATAAGAGCCCGATGTGACAGTCAAACAAGCCTATATTAAAATTGAAAACCGTGTTTGATTCTCAAGGCGTCTGGGCACTCTCCAGCGCCTTTTCTTGAACCACCCAGATATAAGTGGTATAATATAAAAAGTCGAATTGGAGGACAATAATGAACAATCCAGCAATACTTGATATCGCACTCGGCTTCGTTCTGCATAAACATAGCCGGGATGAATTTGGTCGTAAAAATAATAAAACGCAAGCCATCCGTGAGTTGTCCGATGACGAACTAGCCGCACTATTAAACGAACTAGTCGCACAGCAGAATAACTGTCCAAACACTATGAGCGGATGGAAAGAATGGCTCAGTGAAGAAATAAAATAAAACGCTAAAAAATGGGGTACTGGTCCAATTAAGGATCAATACCCCATCTGTTTTTATTCTGCTATTGAATCTAATACGGCGTTGACAACATTTAGCCCAATTTGCCCGGGAGCACTTGAACCTTCAGCACTGGCAAAGGTCATGGCAGAGCCAAAGATCTCCCCACACAACCTGCTGGCAACACCAAGCTTACTCATGCTGATTGTGATAATAGGAGTAGCAAAATATTTATTTTTCATTTCAACCGTAGCGGCCAGTAAAGTCAATACATCCGTGCTGTCATGCGGCATAACTGCTACTTTTGGCAAATCAGCTCCAACTTGTTGCATTTTAACCATACGAGAAACGAGCTCATTTTCATCAGGCGTCTTTTGGAAATCGTGGTTTGAACATACAACCGCAACTCCAGAAGAATGTGCGTTGTCTATCAGTTCACGAATATCATCTCCGGCTGTAAAGAACTCAATGTCAATAAGGTCGGCACAATCAGTATCTATTACCGTGTTGATGAAATCCAAATATTCTTTGTGGGTCAAAGACACTTCGCCGCCCTCATCTTTAGTGCGGAACGTCACCAACAAGAGCTTGTCTTTTAGCGCTACACGAAGCTTTTGTAGGCAAGACACCACGGAATGTGCATCCATGCATTGCTCAAACCAATCAACACGCCACTCCACACAGTCAATACGAAGCCTTGAAAACTCAAATGCGCGTTCCAAAATTTTTGATTCGATTATTTCAACGATTGGAATTATGACCTTGGGTCTGCCTTCCCCGATATGACAATCACGAACAATAATGGACATAGAATACCTCCACACGTAATAAATACACTATATCCTATATACATTTAGATGTCAACAATCAAATCAAAACGAACTCCATGTTGCCATTCCGCAGATGCCGTCAGCAGCCAATCCATGTGCTTTCTGCCATTCTACCAGCTTAGCTTTTGTACCAGCGCCAAAAATGCCGTCTACCTTCAAGCCTAAATGCCGCTGTAATACGGTCACAGCATAAGACACGCTGCCAGTACAGTCCTTAGAGCCCTGACGAATCGTGGGCATGATTTTACTCACGACTTGATATGCAGTACCGCTTTTACTGATCCAACGGCTATGAGTCTCACGCACATCAACATGAACAAAGCCGCCTGTCACCTGTGCGCGACTATAATACCCAATGCCGCCATGCTTCTGGAAATAGGGGAGGGAGGCTACGTATAGTGCAATACGAATCGGGTCAACACCATTAATGTGAATATCCGCTGCTGTGCCCAGACAATGCTGACTGCGAGAACTGCCCCCGATTGAAATGTTATATGCAGGAGTACGGTAGGCAGAACTAATCAGAACCGGCTTTCCGAAGTGGTCACGAATCTGCTGCAGGGTTTCTACCAGCTCAGTTGCTACCTTGAACTCGTCACTCCGGTCATTGCAGGCAAACTCATAAGCGCAGAAGTTCTTGGACAGCTTCTTATTCCAGTCCTTCTTCATAGAATATGTAATAATGCTCATAGAGCCACACCTTCAATCCTTCTTAAATTCCGCATTGATCTTCTCGTTCTGGATGTCCATCTCCTTAACTGCTGCCTCAATCATCATTTCAATAGTAGGAGTAATCTTGATATTCATCTTCTCCAATGCGGCAATAACATACTTCTTCTTGTCAGCTTTCTGAATTGCACCAGTAACGCCCAACTTCTCGGCGGCACGCACAGCCATCTGAACAATCTTGTACATACCGATCTGCTTCAGGTAGGGGATGCCATAGGTCATAAATGCGGTGCCAGCAACAGTGATAACCAGCTTCACAATAACAGAGACGATCTCATTAACAATACTTGCCATAGTAATACCTCCTGTTTTGAATAAAAAAATAAAGCCCGGCACACACGTACCGAACTATGTATTAAATGTCTTTTAAATTTTGTCCGTCGATCAGGTAGCTTTCAAGAGCAGCCTTAGCTTCCTTCATGGGGTCAATAGCATTACCATCAATGCCGTGACTAAGCAGAGCCAGCAGGGCTTTCATCATCACATTGATACCATGCTCGCTCTTATTTACGCGCTGTTCAACGCCAGCGATTTTTCGTCCATGGTCTTCAACTACGATGTCCTGTTCCTTCTGGTGCTCTTCAATAGACAAAAGCTTGGAGCGATATAAATCCAAAACCTCTTTATCATTCTTGAGCTTGCGGTCAATATCTTCCAAATGCTTGTCATGTTCAATCAACTTCATATTCTGCTTCGTGTCGGGCTCTTTAGCTTTCTTGATTGCTTTTATAATAACAACAATGGCAGCTGAAATAGCCGTAATGCCACCAGCAATACTTAGAATCATTTGCCAAAGCTGTTCTATTGTAAAGCTGATAACACCCGGAGCATGAGTTGGTGCGGCAGTCAACAAACCAATCATTTCATCACCTCGATTCTAGTTGACAAAAATTTCACACTATGATAAAATAGGTGTGTCAAAAATTCATCGAGCGAATTTGTGACGTCCTATCTTTGTATAGGTGTGTGGCGGGAGAGCTCTGGGTGTAACAGCCCGGAGCTCTTTCTGTTTTTACATATACTTTTAGTTTGTTTATTGCTTCGGCTTACATACCTTACTCCAGTGATAGTGTGGCTTGTCCTCGTGAAACATGATATAGCGCATCCAGTCATCTACATAAATGCACAACAAGGCAAGGAAAAACCATAGCACAGTAAATGGCAGACAGATTTGACCAAGCAGATTGAATGGCAGGGAAGAGTAGTCCCAGATGTGTAAACCCATCATCAGATTCAATGGAATGCCGACAACAAGCTCCATACCGGTCACAAACAGAGCACCGACACCAGCCTGTTCCCACATGGGCATTTCCCACGGAATATAATTGTTTAATCCACCTATGACCACAAAGCAGATTCCGCCCACTACAGTCATAGTCCAATGTGAGTTGCCACGCCATAAAATCTCGATGCAATAATAAAGCGCCCCTCCTATCAAAAAGAGAAGCGCACATTTCAATAATTCTTTATACTTCTTTACAATTTTACTCATTCAGCGACCTCCTTCTGCCCGGCGGTCTCAAGATATTGCTTCAGAACAGTGTCGTAGTTGATTTCGATTGCATCCAGCTCTTCCATTGTAGTACAAGCCTTGATGGCCAGCTCCAATTCCTGCTGACGCGATACAAAGGGTTTTACATATGTACCGATTGCCAGTGCAAGTGCAGCCAGTTCTTCGTAAGCCCATTCTACACATTCGTCGCCGGTTGAATTCCATGTTAGCTTGAACGGTTGTCCGGCGGAGGCAGAGATTTGATACAGCGCCAAATTCGAAGTCAACAATGCCTGTTTTTCACTGGTAACACTGTAGTACTTCCCATCGGACCATTGAAGCGGATGCGAGGCTAAATATTCAGAGAGAGTAGCTTTAGATTCGGTGATTTTCTGCTGCGTGGATTCTTTTACCAGCGAATCATCAGTAGGGAATGGATCGCCTTGTACGATTTCAAAACAATCATCGTTTTCTTTAATTTCCCAGTAATAGTCTCCAGAAGCACCAGAGAAGTTATGTTCATTGATTGCGTTTGCTATTTCGAAATAGGCATCGCATTCTTCTTGTGTTACAATCGGTTTAAGAAGAATATATCCTATTTTAATATTTTTATTTTCCATAAAACCTCCTTTCGCAACATTGGTCAAGATTGCTCCCATGATCCGATAGCGATATATTGTGGTTTTGCTGTATCACCAGAGCCGTCACGATAGTACTCAAAACCCGTCTTTGTAAATTTTGTTACATAAAACGCATAGCGATATGCGCCAGTACCGCTAATCATAACACTCGGAAGTCCCGAAAAACTTTGTGGGTATGTAAAACTGCCACTTGTGTTACCAGAGTACGTTTTGCCCCAGCAAATTTGTATTCCATTATTAAACCGTATGTATCCTGTAGGCATCGTAGAAGTATTATTTACATTAAATGCTGCAATTCCATTATCAGCCGCCACTGCCTTCTCCGCCGTCCCAGCCGTTTCCGCATACTTCACACTCTTATCTTTGTCTGCTGTGTTATCCACGTTACTCAGTCCAACCTCAGCTTTGGTGTAGCTTGGTTTTGTAGCTGCTTTAGCCCATGCATATACATCACTTGCAGGCATAGAAGTTGGAAAGTCCGTTATTTGGGACTTTGTGTGCGTATGTGAAGTAGGTGCTTTACCATCAACTAATGTTTTCAAAGCTTTTCCCTGTGCCGCACTAAGGCTCTGGTCTGTACTATCACTTATCAAATTATTCTGAATTCCACGCCAAGTATTGCATCTTCACTTCTTGAAAGATATTTGATATAATCATTAAAAGAAGTTCCACTGCCACGAATTGCTTCGTCAAGATTCTGGAAATCTTCAAATCCAGTAGTAACAACACTAAATAGTTTTTTAGCTTTTCCAAAAGCCTTGCCAGCAGAAGTGGCCCAATCTTCTAACCCACCGGACATACTTCCGTCTTTTTCGACGGAGAAGCCAGTCATGAAAGATAATATCTGATTTTTGAGGAGAAAGAAAAATCATGGGTAAGACGATTATGATTTGTCCACATTGCGGGCGATTAGCTTGGTTGCCAAATGTTGTTTGTGTTCATTGTTCTTGTTTAATGACGAATTATAGACGATGGATTGCGGCTGACGATACAGGAAAAGCGAAAATCCTTTCAGAAATCAATCAACCAAAAGAATATAAACCTATGTATGGTCCAGGAAACCACCCTGAACGAATCGAAGAAGCGGAAAAAACTGATGCCAAGATTCGTAGATATCTGGAAAAAGAGAAAGAACAAGCTGAAATTGAAGCAGCAAAACCTAAGTATGTTCCCAAATGCCCTACTTGTGGATCACCAAACCTATCCAAGATTGGTGCAGGTTCCAAGTTGCTCGATGTGGCATTCTGGGGCTTTGCCAGTGGAAAAGTGAAGAAAACGTTTCACTGCAATAATTGCGGATATGAATGGTAAGAAGTGGCTAACTCAACAGGCATAAATAAAACACCCGGAGGTGCGTAACTTCCGGGTGTTTTTTCATTTGGGTATAATAAAAGCTCCTCACCAGAGCGGTAAGGAGCTGATTTTTTACAAAAACGGGTTATCTTAGCCACTTACTCGTTCGATCATCAACTCTCGTATCAGACTTCCAGAAATGGCCACTGGAGTCCACCAGCGCCTCGTGACTACAATCCCGTCTAATATATTATATCAAATCTATAGAAAATGTCAACACTTATTTTTAGAAAAGTTAAGAAAGAATCTTGAAACCATATTTCATCTTTTCTACGCCATTTTTCCCGCAATATAATTTTGATCTGACATTCTCCGATAGGCTTTGATTCTTTGGTTTGAGGTTGGCAGCATACCTTGCTAATGTGTTTGGGATGAAATCTGCCAATTGCAGTCCGGCGTAATTGTCGGATTTCTGTACAAACTTTATCTCACGCAAGTGATTTTGAATCGTAGCAGGAGAGTAGTACATCGTTCCAAGAGCTTTTAATTCATACATTCTTTGTTGAATTTTCATGTTTTGCTCTGGTTGCATAGCCTCATAACAGATATCACCGGTTGATTTTGTATCGCTAAGGAACTGGCAATAATGTTCAATCATTAACTGGATCGCAATCGTGAACTGATTGTTCAAATGTTGTTCACCATAACTGTCGAATAATGCTTTCTTATCAAGACAAACACCCAAAGTCACTACTGGAGACAATCTAAATATTTTTGACATCTCGTTATAAAGAGTCAAGACATTGCTTTTCTTTGTGAAAATTTTGTTATAAGATGGAATTTCATTAAGATGATAGCGATTTGACCACGAAGAAGCAAAACTAACATCTTTTTCATGAAGTATATAAGATGATGCATTTGCATCTCCAGCCCATAATAAATTTTTAAGATCTATCAGTGACTTCTCAATCGCAGTATAATCCTCATTCTTTATAATAAGACCACCAATTACAAAATATCGTTGCTCATCTGATTTCTTTGTTTCACTCTCATCCATATACATCATATATGTAGACACAGGCATCACACCTTTACATTTTTCTATAAGTCTACCACATACGACATTATTTAGCAAGAGGATTTAAAACGCCCGGCCTCCCAGTAGTAGGGAAGTCAGGCTTTGTTTTATGATGATACCTTACTTCAAAAGTTCAGCGATATCTTCAACAGTCATGCCATTGGCCAGTGCATTGGCAACAATATCTTCTGCCTTTTTGCGGTTCAGCTCCGCTGCAATCTTTTCGTCGGCATCAGCCTTTTTCTTTTCGAGCTTCATAATCTCTTTATTGAGCTTTTTCAACTCTGCATCTTTTGCTTTTCTTTCAGCATTCAGTGCGGCAATATTCGAGCCGATAGATGCGATTTCTTCAGCGATAGATTTCGCTGCGGCATTTTTCTCAGCGATCTGCGCTGCGTAATCAACACCGTCAAGAACCTTTGTTTTGTTCTTGCTTCCTTTAGGTCTAGCCATAATAAAATGCCTCCGTATATTTTGGATACGCGATTGTACTTCTATTATAGCCAGAAAATCATATATAGTCAACAAAAATTTTCTCTTATTTATTTCACGCCAGAGAACAGCGTGTCTCCTCATTCCACCTACTTCTTTAAGTCGTCTGATTACGTCTGAGGTGGACTTCTGAACTTTCGTCCAGAACTGACTATCCTTCCAGTGGTTGCTCACTGACCCTTTTTAGTCGATGAACCCTCCACCCTCCTACATTATATAATAGGGAGTGGATCGGCTGCTGACCGCCCATTGTAAACGCTACTTAGCACTCAATTATTACCATATTTTAACAATACGATAAAACCGAGCTTTTATCTCAGCATATAGCATCCATATCCTTGTTTCTATCTTTCGATTCCTACATTATATAAATATAACAATAGGCGATATGGCTCTTAGGGTTTCCCAGCACTCTAGGGGCTATTTTATTTTTACATGGTGCTGCATCCTATATTTTTATACGCAACAAATATAAGAGGGCATATTAACTTTACCCGCACCATTCTTGAGCTTTCCGCTCATCTGCATTACGGACAACACGCCAGAGATGGCAGCTGTAATGGCCGGAATAGAACCTGCAAGGTTGACCGTTCCGTCTGCTGCATCAACAATCTTTGTTGCAAGAGTAACAAAGAATTTGATGAGGTCACTGCTCATAACGTCGTTTGAGAATTTCTCAAAGCTGGCGTTAAGCTGCTTTAAGCGACCCTCAATTGAATCCATCATGCGCTCTTGTTCAGTCATTGCTGAATTAGAGCTGTTAGCGGCATCTTCCATTGATTTTTCAGCAATGGAGAATTGCTCGATCACGGAAAGTACCGCATTCGAGTTCCTTTTGCCGCCAAGCATCTCTGTGACGTTAGCTTTACTAACATCAGTAAGTTTATCCCATACGGCAGAAATCTCTTTCAGGATCTGATATGTACTCTTAAATTCTGTACCGGCGGCATCCTTCATAATGTCAACGCCAGTCAGAGACTTCAATTCGCTTCGAAGTTCCGAAACAGAACCTGCCATGTCATCAACTGAAACGCCAAATGCTTCTGCATCAGTCTTACTGGCTCGCAGATACATTGAAATTGTTTTTAAAGTTGTGCCTACGGTATCCGGGTCCTGAAGTACAGAGTTTGCCGCACTAATCAACGAAACTGATTCTTCAAACGAATTGCCTGCGGCTGACAATGCGCTTGCCGATCTGACAAGTGCTTCCGCAATGCCACTTTCGGAGATTGGTTCGTTATTACCAACCGAGTTAAGAACATTAACGACATGCTCTACTTCGTCAGCTTCCATTCTAAAGCCCTTTAGTATAGAGACTAGATAAGAAGCAGCATCAGATGCACTATCAATGCCATCACCAATGTTGCTTAAAACAGTAGACCACTTTGCAAGCTCTTGTGATTCATCCAGTGTATAACCTAAACGAGACCATTCTGCTGTACTGTCAATAACATCAGAAATGGAAGCACCAAGCTCACGCGCTTGACTTGAAGCAGACGACAAGAAACTAGAGTATGCCGATTCAGTTTCATTTGTAACTTTCTTCAAGTTAGTCATGGACGTATCAATATCTACGACATTATTATAAACCTCTCGCAGACCCTGCTTAACCATAGCAACGCCATACATTGCAACGGCAGTCTGGAAGTGTTCCTTAAATAGACGAGACAGCTTTTGACTTAAAGTTTCAGTTGTCGCACCACATCTGTTGGCTTCGACCTCAAGGCTTGATAGTCTTGCGCTGAGTTCGGTCACATCGCCTTCACAACCAGATGCTGCCGATTTTATGCCATTTATGCTATCAATCAAGAAAGAATATTTGCTTTTATTTGAAATCGAGTTTTCTAACTTTGTTGCGCGTTCGTAGACACTTTTGAATTTTGTCATGTCAACATTGGCTTGCTTTAAATCTCTAAAATCAAACCCAAGCTCTTTCAGATGTTGACTCGTAGAAACGAGCGTTCCATCAAGTGCTTTACAATTTTTATCAAAGTCTTTAACAGCCTTGCTCGGATCTGTATTTTCAATAAGAGATAACTGTTCTCGAAGCTCTTTTATTTTGCCAGATGTATTACCAGTGCCGTCTTCACCATATAAATAAGTTTGAATATTGGAATTTTTATAATTGGAGTTATTCTTGGCATAATTCTCAAGAGCCTGAATTTGCTTTCTACGATTTTCATAAATAGATTCTTGCTGCTTTAGGGTGCGTTTTAAGTCATCTTCGGTTGCTTTTTGCTGTTTTTTTAGCTCTTGAGTTGCATTATCTGTGCCATTCAATGTTTTCCTGCTTGCCTTGAATTGCGCATCGGAATCCATGTTTGTTAGCTGTAATTTTTGTTTTTCAGAAAGAACATTTTTTATATTCTTATATAGTTCTTTCATCTGAGTATTTGTTTTAGTCAGCTCATCATTTACAGCTTTAAGTTCTGATTCTTTCTTACCATTTGCAGTTAATGCGGCTGAATCGACCAGAAGTTTTGCTCGTTTCTGTTCAAGCTGATAAAGTTTTTGAAATTCATCATCTGACGAATTTGCTTTAGCGCTATTTTTTACGCTCCCAGTGTTGACCTTAACCGTCTGCTTGGCCGCAGAAGCCATAGCTTTCTTTAACTGTGCGGTTACTTTGCTCTGGTCAATCTTGACATCAAGCGTTACCTTCGGAGTGATGATTTTTCCGCTTGAAATCATACTACGCAAAGCGGTATTGATGTTCTTTGCGGTCTCATTCTGATTCAACCCAAAGGCCAGCTTAATCGGACTATTTTTATATTTTTCTTTGACGGACTCGAATTGCTTATCGAGTTCTGCTTTACTCGTATCAAGAACGACCTTGACCTTTATGGCCGTTACAGAGGAAGTATCAGCACTACTTACGGTGTTTGTGTTATCCGCCATACCGTTGGTCACCTCTCTTTTCCATTTTCAACATTCCTTTCAAAACAAAAAAGAGAAGCGGCCAGCTCCTTAAAGCCAGCCCTCCTCTCATTGAATTTTATTCCAAATAAATTCTCATAAAAGATGGCTTTTACAATCCATGTAAAGCCGTCTTAACAATCATTGCCGCCTCGACTTGCGCAGGAGCAATAAACGGACGTGCAGGGCGATATTCTTTCTGTCCACCAGACCGAAGATAATAACTCAGATCCATCCAAAGACCATTCTCAATCCAGTTCGCAAACATAGTTCCACCAACAGCCGCATTCTCACGTTCATCAAATAAAACATTCGCTCCACCATTCTCATTCCAAACAAGTGGAGAATTACCATGATGATATTCCCTATATAACAAAGTATCTGATGCTCTTTGAGAATCAAAATTCTTTCTGCCAAGAAAATAAGACGGTTGCGGTTTTGCGATGTCTTTCACAATCATCGTAACAGTGTTTCCATCACGAGTTACACTACTTACAATATTATTTGCATCTTCGATTCCAGCAGAACGGGCTGATTGTGACTGAATATTTTTCTTCGCACTTGCTTGAAGAACTGTTTCGATTTGCGGAGCTACGTCCTGCATAATTTGCTCCACACCATCCGCCACATCACTCAATAGGTCATCGAAGTTTGTGTATGACTGTTTCATTCACTCCACCTCAAATCTCAAACTGATCCTTTGCGGATTGAATCTTTGTCGTGTCCTTTTTGATGTAATACTTATTGGTCACATCCGTACCTGCATGGTTGAGTAGGGAAGAGACATCCTCCAAACTCATACCTGCATTCTTCAGCAGGGTAGCACCACTGTGCCGGAAATCATGCGGGTGCAGCGTAGGCTCATCAATCATCTCACCAATCTTTTTACACCAGTCACCGGCAGTGCTTGATGTAATCGGCATCCATGAGCCATTGATTTTTGTGCCAACAAACACATATAGCCGCCATCCTCGATGTCATGTTCAGTGCGGTACTCTTTCAACTCCTTCAGAAGCTCAGAAACTTCCTTACTGAACATTAAGTCAACGATTTTACCCTCTTTTTCCAGAACATCATGCACCATACGGTTCTCATAGTCGATAGACTTCCAGAGCGTATTCCGCACAGCATTGACACGAGCCATCGTGGATGCTCCCGATATGGAATTAAGTTCTGCAACGCTCACAAAAGAGAAGACAAAGACTTTAATTTTGTATTTGATATCTGCACTTGAACAATTAGAGTAAATAGGTTTTATGGGTGGGTGGGAGGAATAAATCATATGAAACGAAACATCACAATAAATCAGACTTGCAATTGTAATGGTGATAACTGTACTCAAATTGGAATCATTCGCAACGATGAAGTATATGTCATGCAAACAAGTTCTCCGAAAAGAGAAGGCCCAGCGGAATTTACATGCAGTATGCCTGAGCCAAAACCTCATTTGAAGGATTTCCTTTATAAAATTGTAGAAAAACTAAATAGTCTTATTGGATGGATTATAGATACGTTTAACGATATTTGATTAAGGTGATTGTATGAAAGCGCATATTCGAAAAGAAAAGAAAACAACTTCATTAAACCTTGGTGAAGGAACGCTATTCACAAAGAAGGATAGCGAATATCATAAGGTCTGCGACACAGTAGAATGTGATGAGACGCATATAGACGATGATGTTATCAAGGTTGCTTTGTCTGAAGAAAATATGATTATTGGGTCGAACTTTTTTAATACACCGTTTGTGTTCACAGATTGATGTGGAATGCTATGATTATGATTATTCAACACAAAGGAACTCCAAAGAAAAAGAGATGCGCTGCAAAATTTTCGTGCCAATGCGGATGTATATTTTGGGCTGATGACAAAGATATTAAATTTCCGAGTTATTCCGTTATACGAGAATACGCACCAGGCGTAAAACTAGCAAAATGTCCAGAATGCGGAGAACAAGTCGTTTCTTGTTTTCCAGCAGTTCCAAGAGAAAAGATTTTTGTGGATTGAGGTGTACGATGGCTGTACGAATTGAAGTTCATGGTAAAGAAAGAGAAAAAATAAAATACTCAGTAGAGTTTAGATGCTCTAGCTGCGGTTGCGAGTTTTGGGTGGATGCAGATTCTCTTGGAGAGTTCAAGCCAGCTAATTATTGTGATTTAAAGTATAACTGCCCTGAATGTGGTTCTAGTTCTTATCCGGTTGATATTATGGAAAACAGCCGTATCTTTAGTGAGCACGAGTGGGAACCTGTGTTTTGGCAGATTATCGAATCTCCGTTTCATCGGTATTGCAGAATTTGCGATAAAGAAAAATAATATGCCAAAGCAAGCTTATTTTTAAGAATGTATGTTTTAAAGTGTGGTGAACGTAATGGAAGTTTGGGAACTAAATCTTCTGCATGATGGGGATATAGAACGAATATGTATGTGCTCTGATGAACAACCATTATTCGAAATGGCAGTCGATAGGGCATTTGATTTATTTGCAAAAATAAATGAGTGGCCTCTCAAACAAGAAAATTGTCATGCTTCCGTAAGTGTAAACGACAAGCTTCATTCTATTTTAGTGAAGATTAGCACACAAGACGATAATACAGTTGAACTCTGGGAGTATAAATGGGAATGTATTTATAAAGAACCTCATGAAGACAAAGCTAGTAACACATTACTTCGGGAAGTTGTTTCTCGTGTACGAGACATTCCAAAACTATTTTATGATTGGGCAGAGAATTTCTGCTGGAAAGCGAGAAAAAATGGCTATTTGCAGTAAATGTCTACATAAAGAAGTATGCGCTTATAGGAAGCAGCCCAGAGATTGTTGCACTGAATCTTGCAAAAATTTCCTTGGCTGGGTCAAGGTCATGGATGAGCGTCCGATTCTTTTAAAAGATAACCTTGTAATAAGCGATTATGGTAATTCATTTATCGGATATTACGATTACAATAAGCGAGATCGAGAACACTTTTACGATGTAAACGCACTTGAAAAAATTTATGAATGCCCATCCTATTGGCTGAAAGGACTTGAATTGCATGAGCAAGAAAAAATCGCTAACAACGAGTACAAACAACGATTGGTGGCTCGAAAAGAAGAATAACATATTAAGAACTAGACTTTTATGAGGTGGTGAGAGCTTGACTAAGCAAATAGGCTATTATAAATCTGACTGGTATATTATGGGCATTGACGGAAAATATAATAACGCCTGTATCTCACATACAAAATCGCAGCTTCGATATACAGTTCCAAGGTCGCCCGAATGGACCATCAATGGATTGGGGTTTGCTTACCTTAGAGAACATGGATTTGAAGATTATCCCGAACTCTATGGCATCGTATTCTATGATATGGAGTGGTGGCGACGAAAACGCTATCCGGGTGACTTTTATGTAGAGATACCAATTTGCGATTCGTGTGCGGATGCCTTTCATTTAAAATGGCGTTGTAAGGAATTTCGTGTACATCAGTGGTCTAACTTGAGGAAAGAAACAAAGTGGGTGAAAGGTAGAAGTAACTACACTATTTGTGAACTCGCCCATAAATTACCACATGAAGAGTTTATTGAGTATTTGAAAGATAATGGCATCTATATTATAAATGAAAGTGGTGTTGAACTTGGATGGTAATAACGAAAAACTAACTCTTGGAGAAAAGATCTTGTTTTTGACAGTCGGTGGACTCATTACTCTTATTGTTGGATATTTTGTATGGGCGATTGGCGACGGTATCTATCGTCATTATAATCCGATTGAGTGGACTGCCGCTATTGAGGAACTGGAACCGGGCATCTACGGATATACATCTACTATGGTATCTAATGTTCCAGCAGAAAATTACGAGATGCTTACGGTTCTTTGCAATGGCACTTATATGAATATCAAAGGACATATAGAAATTGTATATGATAGCAACGCTCCATATATCGAATATAAGTCAACCAATACTGTTAACGCCGACTCTGTAATAGTTCATGTTCAAAAAGGACAGATTAAAAATAATGGAGTTAGTACAGTAACGAGGTGATTCTTATGGAAGAATTAGGGTTTTATAAAGGATGGCATATATGAAATTACTTTTACAGTTTAACGGTGGCTTTACTGGTTTTTATAGTAAGTTTCTATTGATTGATACCGATTCACACAAGATGGTAAAAACGGATGGTATTATGAAGGATGACTTGACCAGTATAAAATATATTTGGGATTATCTTGAAAATGAAAAGATTCCAGATATTGATGACTTCGATAAATTACTTTGTCAGGATTTTGATTATGATATATCCATACTTGAATGTTTTCTGCCAACTGCTCAAGTGATTACGAATACTTCTATTGTGATTGTGGACGACATCAATTATGATGTTTATCTATCATCTGAAAACGTTCCGTACAGAAAGTTCAGATTGAATTCTTCATCATATCTTGAAAATGACGCTCTCAGCGCAAAGCTTAGGAAACTATTTCAGACATTTTTATAAAACTTGGATTTTAATAAAGGAGGTTCACAATGATTATTGATTGTAAATCTATTGCACAAGATATCAAAGATAAAATCAAAAATATTATCGCAGAAGCCGACTACGCTCCTGTTTTACTTATTTATCAAATAGGGGATAGCCCTGCATCTAATGCTTATATTCGCGGCAAGCTGCGAGATTGTGAAGAGGTTAGAATTAAAGCAAAATATATCAAGTTACCAGAGAAAACGACTGAAGATGAATTAAATAAAATGATATTGCAGAATCGTATTTATGAAGAAGCAGATGGCATCATTGTTCAGTTGCCACTGCCAAAATATATCAATCCTAAGAATATCATTATTCCAGACGAACTTGACGTTGATGGTTTTAATACTACATCTCCATTTCAGCCGTGCACTCCGCTGGGTGTTATAAAGATTTTTGATTCCATCGGTTACGATCTGGATGGCAAGAATGTGCTCGTGTGCGGTCAGTCTGATATCGTGGGTCGTCCGTTGGTCGATATGCTGATTAAACGGCACTGTAATGTGATCTCTGTTAATAGTACAGGTTCCGCCATGAAAGCCACCGCTTTTGGATTTGGAATGGTTAATGTTGTCATCTCTGCTGTAGGCAAACGCAACTTTATCATACCAAGAGAATTAGATCAAGTTGATGTCTGTATCGATGTTGGTATCAACTACGACGAAAACGGTAAGCAACATGGTGACTGCTCTGATGATGTCTATAAGATGAAAGATATCAAGGTGACTCCGCGTATCGGTGGCGTTGGTCTCATGACTCGTGCGATACTGCTTTATAATGTATGCGTTGCAAAGTACGGGGAAGAGAAGATGGAGGAAGTGATTGGATGAATGAAGTCCCAATTTGGGAAAAGACAACCCTGACAATCGAGGAAGCAGCGGCGTATTCTAATATCGGCCAATGCAAAATACGTGAACTTCTCCAAGATAGAAATTGCCCGTTTATAATGTTTGTTGGTAAAAAGCAACTTGTTAAACGAAAAGCATTTGAAAGATACATAGAACAAACATATTCCATTTGAATGTATGGCTCTGATGTGATATAATCAAATTGTCACATCGGAGCTCTTTATTTAACGTAAGGAGCTTATTATGGAAAGAAGAAAAGATAATAAAGGACGTGTTTTGAAAGAGGGTGAGTCGCAACGCAAAGATGGTCTATACCAGTATCGTTGGACAGATAAGTTTGGAAAGCGCCGCACTATTTATTCTGGCGACTTGAAAGAATTAAGAGTAAGGATTGAAAATTTAACAGAGTCTGAAATACAAGGAATCGACCCAATAGCAAACTCAATGACGGTGAAAGAGCTCGTAAAAAAATATTCCGATCTTCACAAGCCGTCTTTAAAGGAGACAACAACAAAGAATATAGACACTTTTATGAAAATACTTTCTGGGTGTACTTTTGCCAATAAAACAATCGCATCAATAACACCGACAGAAGCAAAAGTGTTCATGAAAGAACTGTATGATAAGGGGTACTGTTATGGTACAATAAATAACTATAAAGGAATACTACGACCGGCTTTTGAACTTGCCTGCGATGATAAAATTTTGTCAAGGAATCCTTTTGGCTTTCAACTGTCAAAAGTTGTGCCAAAAGAAAACAAGACAAAAACTATTCTGTCGAATGAACAATTTTCAAGCCTTGTTGATTTCTGCAAAAAAGATATCTATCTCAGTCAGCACGTTGATGAACTTATAATTTTATATGAGACCGGACTTCGTGTTAGTGAGTTTTGTGGATTAACCGTAAGTGACATTGATTTAGAGCAGGGAATTGTAAATGTGAACCACCAGCTTGTATACCTTCATGGAGAGTTCTCAATCCAATCTCCAAAAACAAAAAGTGGTGTACGCATCATACCAATGTCGCGAAAAGCCAGAGAAGCATTTTCACACATTATAAGTACAAGACCACAGCTGGATGAAGAGCCGAGCGTAAGTGGATATAGTGGTTTTCTACAAGTCAGTTACAAAAACAGCCCTCGTTCAGCAGTTAGTGTTGAATCAAATGTGCGACAAGCTATACAGAGGTACAATAAGGTTAATCCGCAAGAGCAACTGCCAACCGCAATCACACCTCATACTTTAAGGCATATGTTCTGCACCAGAATGGTAGAGTCTGGAATGAACATTAAAGCCGTCCAGTATGTGATGGGGCACAGTAAAGTCAATATGACATTAGATGTTTATAGTCATGTGGATGCTGAAAAAGTAGTTGCGGAATTCCGAAAGATGATTCAGTAATTTTATATACTTTATAAGAATGAATTGTCAACTTCCTATAAATTGGACGATTTTTACTACACCAGTTACTACACCACTTTTTCAAATCTGGTATGATATAATATAACGGAATATAAACTAGACGAGCGTGCAATAAAGAGCGGTAGAAAAGCAAGAAGAAGAAAAATAACGAATTATCGTTACGAATACAAAAACAAACAATAACTCGAGCGAAAATATGTGCAAAGTGTAAAAATTACAAAAAAATTACAAAACCCTATTGCAAAATGGTTTCAAAAGAGTTACAATATGGTTACAGCAAGGGCAAAGCCCCAAGGCTGTGTGTGAAATCTTTTTCTTCTTGTTTTTGGGATACTGGGCGCGGGTCCTCCTCCTCCGGCTGTTCTCCTTCACAGCTATGACCCATGCGCCGCACAGGCAGTGTCCCGCTTCGTGTGCAAAAGGGCTCGTCCGGTGTTTCGGACGAGCTTTTTTGCATTCTGCAAGCCCTGTTTTGCCTGCAAAAGTGATACTTCAAAAATCAAAGTATGACCAATGCCCGAAAACGCTTGGCAATTTGTCTGTTTTTCCGCAAAGGACAATTATAAAGTTTGGCGCGGCAGGGGTTTGTATTCTTGCGGGCTTTGTGGTAAAGTATATACAATCAATTTATAAGCAGCAAACATGAATGATTTTGATGCTGATTGTATCGGATGCGTTAAGGTGTATCTGAAAACAAAGAAAATGAC